>Ga0256407_10008627_pt1 | contig 14870 bp, 12 predicted proteins | sample RumenRJG_04DNA_FD_193489 | JGI IMG/M metagenome (GOLD analysis project Ga0256407, IMG submission 193489) | Bovine rumen microbial communities from Lethbridge, Alberta, Canada - RJG_04 | ecosystem: Host-associated > Mammals > Digestive system > Stomach > Rumen | place: Canada: Alberta... | reverse complement strand
AGAGCCGCCGCTGCTACTACAACGACCTGGTGAGCCACAACGGCTCTTACTGGCGCTGTATCGTGGCCTCCGGCACGCATAAGGAGGACGACAACGGCTACTGGTACACCCAGGCGGAGATCGACCAGATGCCCATCGAGGAGCAGATGCAGCTTCACGACGTGCAGAACTATACCACCGTGGAGCCTGGCGATGCCGCTTACGAACAGCGGGCGGTGTGGCAGATGGAGGTCAGCATCGGCATCTCGCCCTATCTGGTCATCTCACCGGCGATGATCGCCGTGCCCTGCGAGAAAAACGGCACTGCCACGCAGGCCTACAGCGTGAGCGCATCGGTGAAGCTGATGGTGACAAATGTCGAAGCCAGCATCACATCCATCTCAATGACCGGTGCCGATGCGCACGTAAGCCTGCAGGGCAACTATGTGAGCGTGAACATCCCTGCAGGGGCTGCCGTTACCAACAAGGACTACACCATCACCGTGGAGGGCACCTGCAACGGTCAGAAGTACACTGCCACAGACAAAGTGTCGGTCTATGCCGTCGTGAAGGGCAACGATGCCTACGAGGTGACGGCGCTGCCGATGAACTGGCTGTGGAACCAAGAGGGTGCCAACTACTCGTATGCCGACATCAAGCGCATGATCGAGCAGGGCACCAGTCCATCAGACTTCCCCATCCTGATCGACAAGGTGGAGACGCTGCCAGACGGCAAGATGGGTAACTCCTGTACGCAGTTGTCGGTGGTGAACGGCGGTGTGGCGCAGCAGTTTCAGATCACCAGTGTGGTGACGAGCGACCGCCGCGTGACTGCCTCGTTCAACAACGTGACGGGTCGCGTGTGGGTGACGCAGTGCCCGAACACGCTTGAGAGCGGTTGGGTGGACGTGACCGTCAGTTACGGCAGCAACGTGAGCCATACGCTGCGCATTCCGTTCTGGTGCAACCTTCTGGGAACCTGGCGCGAAATCATCTTTGCCGACACCCGCATGTCGATTGCCGAGAAGACGCAGTACCTCGACAACCAGTACACGCAGTTCCATGCGGAGTACGTGCAGTCGTCGCAGGTGGTGTCGAACAAGCTGACGAAGATCGACGGCATCATCGGTCCTAACGGCGAGAAGATGGATGAGAAGCTGAACACCTCGGAGTTCAAGCAGACTGCCGACAGCTTCTCGCTCTGTACCACCACCTACGCCTCCAACCAGGCATCTGATGCCGAGCGCAATGCAAAAAACGCGGCACAGGGATACGCCAATACGGCGGAGAACAACGCCAAGGAACATGCCGACGACGTAGGCGATGATATCAAGACCAAACTGTCGGAAGCAGGCATCACCATCACTGCCAACCCGCCACAGATCAAGCTCATAGCCGGCAAGACAATCTTCTGCAACTCCAGCGGCGATGACGCGGGCTTTGTGGAGATTACAAACGACGGAAAGATCAAGGCAAAAGACGGTGAGTTTTCAGGAAAGATAGAGGCAAATCAAGGTTGGATCGGTAATTTCCAAATTGAAAGCAACAACCTTGTTTCTTATAATTGCGGCATGATGCTTACAGGTACTCCGCCTTCTAATTTTGACAATAATTTGCTTCTTGTCAGAGGCAGAGCTGATATGTGGGCTTTGACATTAGGTGAGGGATATTTAACATCAGACCCATATAATTGTTCTTCATTCTGTGTCGCATTTAAAAACGTGACACTACCTAAATGGCCTACAAAAGGATTTGTGTATTTTGTAAAAGACATGAAAGGTTGTAGAGCTTCCGTCGAGAACCCCAGCAATATGAGAATTATACATGGCAACGGCGACAATAGTACATATACCGACATGGAAGGCCGCTCATATATATATGTTAAGTTGGGTGGTGTAATAATTGATGGAACAACCTATGATTGCTGGGGGGAATGGTATTGCGGATAATTTAAAAAGAAGACGCTGGCAAATATATAGAGTTTCAACGTCTTCTTTTTTAGATTACTATTTCCGATAATACCTCATTATAGTAGATTTTCTGGTATCTTCGCAGAGATATACTGTTTTAAAGTCAGCTGAAAAATAAATCTTAATGAATTTAGATCTTTCTGCTGCATAACTGTCTGCTGTATGGTAATTGATTTTTATTCCGTATGGTGCCCATAAGTTATCATCTGTAATACTGTGAACTCCAAATATATCCCACTCACCATCAAAATTAAGTTCTGTATTATTCAGCAGGTTATCGTTAATATGTCTTGTCAAATGTGCTTTACCGTCCGCAGAAAAAACAAGCACATCACCTTCCGACTTCTTAAATGTCAGTTCATCCTTAATAATCAAATCGTTGTATTGTGTGTTTCTTAGTTCGTCGGTACTGTTACCGTCGTGAACCCACGTCCCGACGATGTGCTGCCTGATGCTATTCATTAGCTGCTGGTTCTCCATTCTCTTCTTCTCCTTATTGGTGTTACTGCCGCCGTCGTCACTGTTCCCTTTCGAGCAGCCCGTCAGCGCGACGGCGATTGCGACGGCGGCTGTCGTGATTACATACCTGATCCTATCCATATCCTTTTACGGAGAGGATATGACCATCCCAGTCCGCTGCAAAGATACGGATAATTTCCGTAACTTCCAAATGTTTTCATCGGAAAGTTTCGTTCCTTGCCGAAACGGCCATGCCGCAAACCTGAAATTATCGATAAGGAAATCGCCTTTTTCCTTATCGATAATCGGTGGTTTCCTTATTGATAATTTCAACAGTCCCTGAACTTGTCGAAGGGCTGTCCCAAATTCAAAAGAAAGAAATTCTAATTTTGTCTTAAAACAAAACATCATTCGATTATGGCAGTAACGGAAGAATTTAAGCAAGACGTGCTCGAAGTCCTTGACGAATACACCGCACAACTGGAGAACCAGTCGGGCCAGAACGCCACGCCTGTGATGCCCGCCGAGGATGCCGACAAGACCGTCAGCATGCCGGCGGTGAAGTTCGACGTGGACCCCCGCACCAGTTCGCGTGCCAAGCCCATTGGCTATTACCAGATACCCGTAGCCGACTTCTTCGACATCGTGGAAGCGGCGGCAGCGGCCGTGGAGCAGGAGACTGCCGACCTGGCAGACCTGAAGGAGCGTATCGAACAGGCGCGGCAGGCCGCCATTAACGCCACGGGTGAGGCACTGGCAGCCACCGACGGAGCGGAGCGCGTGAACGCCACGCTCGTGGGCATGACCATCACCATCACCGACCGCAACGGCGACAGTCGCCAGACCGATATCGGCTTCGACATCTATAACACCTACTCCACCCGCACGGCGATGATGGCCGACGCCGCGAACGTGCCCAAGGGTAAGTTTGTGATGATCGCCACTGACAAGGGCGTGGACCCCACGCAGCCCATCGGGCCTGACAATCCGCCCGACCCCGACAACGCCACGCTCTGGGGACGTAACGCCTATGCGGCCGACGACCCCGACCCCGAGCACCTGCCATTCACCTTCCTCTCCGACCTCGACCAGGCATCTTCATCAGCCTGGGCAGACTGGATGGAGAACTGGAAACCCATCATCGAGGCCGACCATGCCACCGCCCAGTCGGATCATACGACCGCAGGTACCGACCACACCCGTGCCGAGAGTGACCATACCCGTGCCGAGAGTGATCACACCCGAGCAGAATCAGACCACACCAGAGCCGACGGCGACCACACGACCGCAGGTCAGGACCACACGCAAGCCGGTAACGACCACACCCGCTCGGAGAACGACCACACCCGCGCCGAGAATGATCACACCCGTTCAGAGCAGGATCATACCCGCTCAGAGAACGACCACCTGCAATATACCACCGACAACCAAACAGCTGCTGATGACCACCAGACGGCACAGCTCGACCATCAGACCGCCGGTGAGGATCACCAGCAGGCTGGCGAAGACCACGAGGCATCGGAGGCTGCTACGGACGCCGCCAACACGGAAGCCGCCCGCGCCAAGGGCTATAACGACCACCCGTGGCAGATCGGCAACGACGGACATATCTACGTGTGGGACGAGCAGCAGCAGGCGATGGTGCAGACCACCAAGGTGATCATCGACTTCAACGACCTGACGCCCGAGCAGCAGGCTGCGATGGTGCAGGAGTTCATTTCGCACCTCACCTTCGACGAGACGCCGACCTCCGGCAGTCCGAACGCCGTTACGAGCCGTGGCATCCGCGCCGCGCTCGACCTGAAGCAGGATGTGCTGACCTTCGCCACGGAGACGCTCTGCCAGACGGCTGCACAGGATGTGGTGTTCAGTTAGTCCCAATTCAAAAACGGGAATTTCCTACCTTTACAATATGAAACAGACGATAGCATACATCCCGGCAGTAGCACCTGGCACCGACCTGAAGTTCAGGGTGACGACCACGAAGGACGACTTCAACCTCGCCCGCGACCCTTTTAACGTTGTCATCAAGAACCAGTATGGCCGCGTGACACACCGCATCCCGAAGAACGACTGCTTCTACGACTCCGAGGGGCGCTGGTACTTCTGTGTGGAGAATCCCCAGCCTGGCGAGCACTATGCCGTGTTTGTGGGGGTCTATGAGGACGACGACTACGACAAGCAGAAGCGCATCTGGCACGACCGCCAGCCGCTGTTCGTCTGCCGTGAGGGATGTATGGAGACCCGCCGCCTGAGTCATCACCCCGAAGCCTGTCCGGTGAAATACGAGCAGGTGTGGAGCGTGAGCATCGACGGTGAGGACTATCTCTGCGACTGCGACGGCAACTACGTCTATACCGCCGACGGCAAGCGCATACAGTTCAGTAACGACATTTCAGAAATCATAGAAGATATGGGAAAAGTAAAGATGAAGATGACGGGCGAGGAGTTCCTGCTTCTCGTAGAGGGCAAGAACCCGAACAACGAGATCGACACCCTCCCCGAACTGATGGACGCCATGCAGGGCATCAGCGACGACACGACAGTGGTAGAGGAGATCGAAGAGAAACAGGAAGAGAACGAGGCCGGCGACGACGACATCGATGAGATTTTCGGAAATGAAGCATAACGATATGGAAAAGGACTATCCCAGCTACGTGCCCGACGACTTCCGTGGGCTCGACTCCATCCAGGAGGGCAACCAGCGCTATTACTACCAGACGAAGGACGGGCAGAACCTGCTCGTGGGTGCCATCGTGGGCAAGCGCCACCTCGTGATCCGCTTCCCAGAAGGCTCGACCATCGACCAGCTGCCGCCCGACTCGGTGGGCACCCGTGAGATCATCAACGGCGGAGTGGAGCTTGATGACCTTGACCCCGATATCGAGGCCGGCAACAGCGACATCGACAACATATTCAAAGCAACAACTAACCCCTAAAAATCAAAATTTATGGCAAAGAACGACATTGAAATCTACCTGCAGGCCGACGGCTTCTATGCAGGTCACATGAAAAAGGACGGCACGCTGGCAGCGGGCGCCTACAAAATCACAGGTGAGGACATTATGACGATGTTCACCAGTTTCTTCCTCGACTACTGTAAGGAGACGGGTGGTCAGAAGCTGCTGATGCAGGATTCAACGGGCGCCCTCTTCGTCACGATGAAGGTATCAACGACCCCACAGACCCCTTCGACAGGCTCAGGAACCGTTCGTAAGGCACCCAGGAAGAAGCCGCAAAAGCGTTAGCGCTTATCGAGACCGACACAACAAAACTGAATGAGACGTAAATCTCAGATATTAACTCACAGATTTATTAACTAAAAAAACGTAGTATTATGGCACTATCCAATCCTACAAAGTACGTTAGCGTACAACGACTCAGCTATTTCGAGCAGAAGTTAGCTGCTAAGTATCAGACCCAGGCCATCAGCGCCATCACAGGCATGACCGCCGAGACCGTAGAGGCAGCTCTCGCCGAGTTGCTCGGTAAGATCAACGCCCTGCCTTCGGCCATCATCCCGAAGGGCAGCAAGGCCTTCGCAAGCCTGGCTCCCGCCACCGACCTGGCAGCAGGCCACCTCGGCGAGATGTGGAACATCACAGATGCGTTCACCACAACCGCTGACTTCGCAGAGGGCGCTGGTCACAGCATCCCCGCAGGTGCGAACGTGTATGTGGCTAATGTCGGCACAGCCGCAGAGCCCTCTTACAAGTATGACATCTTCCAGGGAATGTACGACCTTTCAGGCTATGCCCTGAAGAGCGAGATGAGCATCGCCGACGTATCTGGCGACGCCACCAAGAAGACCATCACACTGAAGAGCGGTCTGTCTCAGGACGTTCTGGTGGCTCACCAGGACATCAGTGGCAAGGCTGACAAGGACACCGACGCCGTGACCGGAAATTTCGCCATCTTCGACGCCAACGGCAACCCCGTGGACGGTAACTGCAAGCCCGAAGACTTCCAGGCTGCCGGCAACTACAAGACCGTGCAGACGGCTGTCAGCGATCCTTCAGCCGACGGCACCGGCATCGAGTTCATCGACAGCATCTCACAGGACACCAACGGCGTGATCACCCCGCACAAGAAGAGCGTGCAGACCGTGTCTGCATCTGCCTCTGGCGTTGGTGGCAACAATGGTCTTATGACCGCTGCCCAGGCCGAGAAGCTCGCTGGCCTGAACGAGTGCTCCGACAGCGACATCGACAGCATCTTCTCTTAAGAGATTGCCCAAAGACTCTGCGGGGTTCGACTCCCCGCAGGGTTCCTAAAACCCTAAAAAGAAAAGAAGTATGGCTATACAGAACCCCACGAAGTACGTCACGGTCAGACGTCTCAACCGATTCCGGCAGAAGATCCTGGCCGAGCTGCCCAGTGCGACGGTCGCATCAGAGCAGCTCTGCGAGTCCGCAGCAGCGGAGATTATTTTCACACCAACAAGTAACGAATCTTAAAAACAAAAGGAAAGTATGTCAAACAGCATCACACCGACAGAGAAGGCGCAGACGATGAATCTCGGTGGAACGATGGCCTTCGTGCAGGCCACGCTCCAGCGCTTCAACAGCGAGGTCATCGCGCCGCTGATACCGGCGCAGGCATCTGCCAACAACCAGCTCGCCGACAAGGCGTTCGTGAACTCCAGCATCGCCACCGCCACCGCCACCTACCGTGGCAACTTCAACCTCGTTTCCGACCTGGAACTGACCGTCAGCGCCACCGAGCAGCAGATAGCAGCCGCCCTGGCAACGGCCATCAGCACCGCCGACAACAACGACTACTGTTATGTGGCCGTACCTACCGCCGACGACAAGCCGACGGAGATCTCCCGCATCGACCGCTATAAGCACAACGGAACGGCATGGGCACTGGAGTACACCCTGAACAACTCGGGCTTCACCGCAGCCGAGTGGGCCGCCATCCAGAGCGGCATCACCAGCGGACTGGTGGCAAAGCTCACCGCCCTGCCCACGCTGGCGGAACTCACGCTGCTGCTCGCCGCCAAGCAGGACGAGATCATCGACCTATCTGCCCTGGGCAACGGCATCGGCACCTGCGCCACCGCCGCATCGACCACCGAGAAGGCCGTCACGCTGCAGGGCTATGAACTGAAGAAGAACGGCTTCGTGGCCGTCAGCTTCGACTACGACGTGCCCGCCTCGGCCACGATGAACATCAACTCGAAGGGTGCGAAGGCCATCGTTCATAAGGGCGCCGCCATCCAGGCCGACGTGATCAAGGCGGGCGACACCGCCATCTTCGGCTACGACGGCACGAACTACGTGCTCGTCTCCAGTTCGTCGGGCGATGTGAGCGGCACCGTTACCGTGAGCCTCGTGCCCGTGGTCAGTGGTTCGCAGTATGCGGCAAGCCTTCTGAACGGCGTGACCGTGGAATTGTGGAATGTCTCAGACAACAAGACCGTGGAGACAAAGACATGGGCAGGATCGCAGCTGTCGTTCACGAAGGTGATGGCCGCCAAGACCTATAAACTGAAGTTCTCGCAGAAGTATGGCTACAGCACCCCGCAGGATTCTCAGGAGTTTGTATTAGGTGTCGGTGAGACCTATGCCGTGGGCACTGTGGAGTATCAGGCCGACAAGTACGTGCTGAACGTTTCCACCAACCAGAGCGACCACACCGACCTGGCATCGACCGTGATCCGCGTCAGTGCCACTGGCATCAGTGCAGACGGCTATCTGGACTTCACGGGTGCGCAGTCGGCCGTGGAGGTGTTCGTGCCAAAGGGTGCTACGGTGACGGCAGCCTGCCAGTCGGGTCAGCCATCGGCCGTCAGCTACCTCCAGACGATCACCGTCGTGGCTGCCACGAACCCCGATGGGGATATGCCCGTAGCAGGCAGTGTGACGGCACTCTATGAGACGGAGGCAGTGACCGTGGTGCTCTCCGCCGACGACGGCAGCGACGTCAGCGCCCAGCAGGCCACGGTGAAGGACCACTCCGACTCCTCAGTCATCGGCACCGTGACCAGCGGCCAGACGCTGAAGGTAGCCTTTGGCACCGCCTACGACATCACCGTGGCGGATATACAGAGCTACGAGACGCCGACGTTCCAGACGAGGACGGCTGCTTCTGCCACCTACACGGCTGAGATGGAGTGGATCTACAAGCCGATTATCACAGGCTTCATCATCCTCGACCAGACGACATCCGACCCGACAAAGAAGGTCATCGACGAGGGCGGGCACACCTACTCTGGCTATCAGCGTCCTGCCGTCATCACGGCCATCAGGAACGCGTCGCACCGCTATGTGGGCACGTTTGCCAACAACAAGATGACGCTAAAACAGCTCAGCGACACCGACGGTACGAAGTATGCCGACGGCACATCCGCTGCCACCGACATCGCCACGCAGGGCAAGGACGTGTTCATGCGCCTGCCGTATTTCTTCACCCGCGTATCGACCTATGCCACCAACAAGATCAAGATCGAGTTCGCCTTTGATCCGAGCCAGACGGCCACCACCACAGGCAGACCTAACGGCAGCGGCTGGAAGCAGTGGGGCGGCAACGACCTGATCGGCGCCTACGAGGCGGCTGCAGGCAGTGCCACGAACGACGGCACGGGAGGGCTCTACTCGCAAAGCGGCGTAGCATCGAGCGCCAACATCTCTCAGGCGAACTTCAGGACGAAGGCCCGTAACCGTGGAACCGGCTTCACCTGCGTGAAGTGGCGTCACCAGAACCTGATGGCGATCCTCTTCTACGCCTATTACGGCCACACGAACTGTCAGGCGTTGTGCGGTACCGGCTCAAACGACTATCAGAAGAACACGGGCCTGAAGAACTCGCTCGGCATGGCCGACACCACGGCCTCCAACGGCAACACCGACTCTATCAACTTCTGGGGACTTGAGAACTGGTGGGGCAACAAGTACGAGGCCGTGGACAACGTGGTCATCAACACCGGCACATGGGTGATCACCGATGACAACGGCACGACCCGCACCCCGACGGGCACGGTGGCTGCTGCAAACGCATGGGTATATCCGTCGAAGTTCATCATCGGCGACCACTTAGACACCATACCAGCCACGGGAGAGACTGGTGGCAGCGACTCTCAGGGCTATTGCGATGCGCAGTACATAGCTGCCAGTGCTTCCCGGGTTGTGTTCCGCTCGTGCAATAGCGCGTATACGAATGGCGGCGTCGCCTTCGTCAATGCGAGCTTCGATTCTGCGAATACGAGCGCGAACATCGGGTCTCGCCTCGCCTTCACGGGCACCATCGAGATATCGTAAGCGGTGGGGGTGCAGGGGGCATCGGCCCCCGCTCGCCCTCTCCCGCATGCGGACCCTATACGGTGCCGGAGCATACCGGCACTTGAATCGAAAAAACAGGTAGAGACGGTTGGAGGGGGTCCCGGGTTGTGTTCCGCTCGTACAATAACGCGAATACGAATGGCGGCGTCGCCTACGTCAATGCGAACAACGATTCTGCGAATACGAACGCGAACAACGGGTCTCGCCTCACCAACAGAAGTAAGAAAGCGCAAAGGCCGTACAGACGGCAAAGAAAGTTGCGGCAACAGCATGGGGCGTCGCGGACGCCCGCAGCAGTCCCGCATACCGTCGAGCCTCACTACACCTTCTGCAATAGTGAAGGAAGTGGAAAATCACGTGCGCGTGGCCAAGGCGGTGAGTAGGCTTCACTCCCCACGGGGAGGCAAGGTAAACGAAAATGGCAGGCCACAAAAGATGAAGGCCGCGACTAAGCGAGAGAAACGCGATGCCACGCATCGGCGTTTCCGAGCGAATGCGGGCTCGATGCGAAGCATCAAGGTTGCGATTAAGCGGACTTTTAAAAGCATCAAAGCAAAGAGAACAAAAATGTCAAAGACGCATAAACATATCGTGGAGGAGGCAGCCGACTACAACAATGTAGCCGACTCACTCGACTATGAACTGCGCGGCAGCCGTGGCAAGACCTGGGCTGGCCGTTGGATCAACGCGCACCGTGAATGGGTGATACGCGCCACGCAGCACAGCATCCTCGGCGGTACGTTGCGTCCTGGCAAATACCGTAACCTGACCGTCTGTGAGCGCGGCAAGATACGCGACGCACAGTCGATCAACCTGCTCCGCTCCATCGGCATACATGCCGTGATGAAGGTGGTGGAGGCAAGGATCACCCCGACGTTCGTGGCCGACACGGCTGCCAGCATCAAGGGGCGTGGCGGCACGTATCTCCTGCGTCGCTTGCTGCGTGACCTGCACCGCAACCCCGAGGCGATGCGCTTCATCTATAAGGACGACATCACGAAGTTCTACCAGCGCATCGACCAGGACCTGATGATGGCGGTGATCCGCAAGACCTTCCGCGACAAGAAACTCGTCAGGATCCTGGAGCGGTGGGTGAGGATGCTGCCCGACGGACTCAGCATCGGCATGCGCCCCTCGCAAGGGCTGGCCAACCTGCTGCTGTCGGTGTATATCGACCATCTGCTGAAAGATCAGCTCGGCTGCCGTCACTATCAGCGCTACTGCGACGACAAGGCCGTGGAGGACAGTTCCCTTTACCGTCTGACGGGCATGATCCGTGCCGAGCAGCAGGCCGTCGCGGATGCAGGGCTGGAGGTGAAGCCCAACTTTCAGGTATGGGACTGGGAGAAACGCCCGCTCGACTTCCTGGGTTACGTGATACGCCACAACGGGAAGGTGAGCATCAGGAAACACATCAAACAGCGTTTTGCGCGACGCTGGAAGCGCGTAAGGAGCCGCCGTAGGAGGAAGGAGCTGATAGGCTCGTTCTACGGCATCGCCAAGCACGCACACGCAAGACATTTATTCAGATACTTAACAGGAATTGATATGACTACTTTCGCCGAACTCGGATTTGTGTATCAGCGCGACGGCAAGAAGGAGTTTGCCGCAGAGCCGATCCGCCTATCACGCTTAGTCAACAAGCAAGTGACCGTCAAGGACTTTGAGACCGACATCAGGACGCGCGAAGGCGACGGACGCTACCTCGTGCTGGTGGAGTATGATGGCAGAGACTATAAATTCTTCACCAATTCACAGCACATGAAGGCGGCGCTCGACTTCGTGCAGGAGCAGAACGCCCTGCCGTTTGACTGCATCATCGAGTCGCTCGGCGGTAATTCCGGCTATATGTTTAAATGATTGTTTAATTATAAATAAAGGAGATCAAGATTATGACGATTGACATGACCAGACACAACGGAGCCACAGGCATCAGTGTCGCAGAGTGTATTGACCAGCGTTTCGGCGTATGGCGCGTGCGTACCGACTTCCAGCCCGACATCGATCCTGAGACGGAGGAGCAGCGCGGCGTGACGTTCATCGAGACGGAGTTTCCCTACAAGCCCACTATCGCGGAGGTGAAGGACTTCGTTCAGTCGGTGGTGAACGCCAAGACCACCGCCCTGATTATCGCCGGCTTCGACTACAAGGTGAAACACGGCAAGCAGAAGGGCACGAAGGTGAAGGTGTGGCTCTCGAAGGAGAACCAGGAGGACTTCCACGCCATGCACCAGAACTCCGACGGGCTGACGTTCCCTGTGCGCTATAAGGTGGGCGAGATCGACGGCACGCCCGTGTATGAGGAGTTTGCCGACGTGGATGAGATGCACGCCGTCTGCGTATCGACGACCAACCATGTGCTCGCCTGCCAGCAGGCCGGCTGGGCAGAGAAGGACGCCATCGACTGGACGCCCTACGAGGAAGCCCTCGACCCCGAGGTGGAGTAACCTCACACAAAAGATATCTAAAAACCCAGTTGCGGGGCGTCACAGCTGTCACAGCCGTGCGCCCCGTTTGGTTTTTAGAAAGTCCCTGCGCAGGTTGTCCCACTTTGCCGAAGGTTCCTTTCTAAATTTGAAGTAGAAATAAACAGCAAGATTATGGCTACAAGAAAAAATAAGCGGTCCGTCAACCCGTCAACTGTGAGCAACGTGACGGTTGTCACCTCGCGTGAGGAGTTTGAACGTGAGGCCCAGCGACTGCGCAACAGCGGATATACCGAAGTGCCTGGCTTCCTCGGAGGCGGCAATGGTGGCGGCGTACATGCCGACTATGCCGACTACATCTCGTCCAAGCTGTCGTGCGAGACCAGTACGGGCACCACAGGCAAGGCACATCTGCCCCTGCTCCATGTGTCTGGCGGCAACGCCGTGCCCGTCACGGCGGAGAACCAGCATAAGGGAAACCTGATGACCTGGGGCTTTGACAACAAGATACCAAACGTCATCTCGCTGCTCTGCTCGCTGCTGCCCTATACGGCTGCCGCGCTGAAGTTCAACATCGACCTCTGTACGGGCATGGGACCTCGCCCGATGTATGCCTATACCCAGTATGTCGGCGGCAACATCACCCATAAGGTCATCCCCTACGAGGAAGCCGACAAGCTGATACTCGGCCTGATCCGCGACCTGCAGCAGCAGCTGCTCAAGCTCGAAGCCGAACATCCCGAGTTAACGGAGGCAGGCGTCCTTCGGCAGGCTCAGGAACCGTATCTGCCGCCCGTCGAAAAGAACAAGACCGCCGCCGAGCAGATGCGCGATGACATCAACGAGCAGATAGATGCCCTGCGCAAAGACCTCGCCGTCTGGCAGACGACCAACCAGGAGGTGCAGGCATTCCTGACAAACAACAACCTGCTCGACACCTTCCACCACCTCTATTCAGACATGCTGCAATACAACATCTGCTTCCCCGAGTTTGAACTCCAGCAGACCTACCTGGTGGATTCCGGCAAGCGGAAGAAAGACGGCAGCCCGATGATGAAGCCCGTGTCGGGCAGCATGTGGAGCCCGAAGGTGGTAGGGCTGAAGTGGCGTAACGCCAAGACGATGCGCCTTGAACAGATGGATTCCCAAAACAAGATTAATTATGTATATATCTCCAACAAATGGCTGTCATCCCCTGAACAGACCGTCATCACGAAGGATAGTGATCTCAAGATCGACGCTCTTCCGGCACTCTCTTATCAATCGCCGGCCGCAGACATGGAACGGCTTGCGCGACAAGCCAGAACCGCTCATGCTGGCCCGAAAGCCCGACCCACAAGAGTAGCAATGCCCGTATGTTACAATGAGTACGGTCATCCCTATTATCCCGTGCCCGCCTGGTATTCTTGTTTCTCTGGCGACGTCTATACCTATGCCTCGCTGCTGATCAGCGACCGCAAGAAGCGCCGCGACAATGCCAACGTGATAGGCCGCATCCTGTATCTGAACGACGAGTATGTGCAGCGCCTCTTCCTGCAAAGGGGCGACGACACCGACGAGAAGAAGAGGAAACGCTTCCATGAGGTCGTGAGCGACATCAACAACTTCCTGAAGAACCGTGACAACATGGGCGAGCCGCTGCTGGCCTATACCTTCAAGGATGCCGAGGGCAAGGTGTATAAGTCGTGGGAGATCGTGGAGGTGCAGGAAAACAACGCCTCACAGGCAGAAGCCAACAAGGAGGAGCTGGCAGAGATCAGCAGCATCATCCTCTTCACCTGGGGCGTGGACTCCCAGCTGATAGGCAACACCCCTGGCACGACCACCCGCAGCGGTGGCACCGACCTCAGAGAACGCTACCTGCTGAAGCAGATCAACATGAGCACCATGCAGTCGCTCGTGATGCAGACGCTGAATGTGGTGAAGACACGCAACCAGTGGGATCCGCATCTACAGTGGCAGATCAGGAAAGAGGTGCTGACCACGCTCGACAACTCGAAGACCGGCATCACCGAGGCCGAAACGACATAAAGGTAAAAAAGTAAAAAAGGTAAAAGATATGATCATCACCACCATCGAAGAGCTTCGCCTCTGCTTCCCCAGCCACGCCATCGACAACATCGACGGTTTCGTGGGCTATATCGACAACAGCGAGCACGACTTTCTGTTGCAGCCCCTCGGACAGCCGCTCTACGACAAACTGTGCGACTGGTACGACAGGAACCGCCCCGTGGCCAGTAGCGTGGACGACAAGCAGACGGGCTACTATAACAAACTGTTACTGATCGCCCAGCGGTGCGTGGCATTCGATGCCATGAGCCGTGCCATCGACCAGCAGGCCGTCAGCATCAACGGCGCTGGCATCAACTTTGCCTCGGCCGACGACTACAAGACCGCCGACCGCGCCGCGATAGAGGCCGCCAAGCAGTCATACGTGAAGGAAGCCCACAGTGCGCTCAACCGCCTGCTCTATACCCTGGAGCAGTGGACTTCACAGTGCCCGTCAGCCGAAGAGGCGAAACAGGCCGATGCCGAGCTGTTCGAGATCTGCAAGTTCTGGCGCAGCAGCCGCTACTTCTACCTGGCAGCCCAGCTGCTCATCCCGTCGGCCACCGTGCTGCAGGAATACCTTAACATATACGACAGCCGCGAGAAGTTCATCCAGATGCTGCCCGACCTGCATTTCATCCAGGAAGAGCAGATAGCCCCGTCGATAGGGGAGGACTTCTGCGACACGCTGGTTGCAGCCCAAC
>Ga0256407_10008624_pt1 | contig 14874 bp, 10 predicted proteins | sample RumenRJG_04DNA_FD_193489 | JGI IMG/M metagenome (GOLD analysis project Ga0256407, IMG submission 193489) | Bovine rumen microbial communities from Lethbridge, Alberta, Canada - RJG_04 | ecosystem: Host-associated > Mammals > Digestive system > Stomach > Rumen | place: Canada: Alberta... | reverse complement strand
TTCCAGCTTCTTCTTGGAATTTACAGGCCGACAAAGGGCCGCATGCTTTTCCGGGCGGGAGACCTGGAGGTGCCGGCTTCGAGGGGCACGCGGGCACTGTTCGCGTATGTGCCCCAGGGAAATACGCTGTTCTCAGGGACGCTGCGCGACAATCTGACGATGTTTACGGACTCGGCGACAGACGAGGAGATCCAGGCGGCTGTGGACGCGGCGTGTTTGACGGCCGTTGTGGAGGACATCGGATACGACGCGGTGCTCGGCGAGCGGGGCGTTGGCCTGTCCGAGGGGCAGGCACAGAGAGTGGCTGTTGCCAGGGCGCTGTTAACCAAGGCGCCGATTCTGCTGCTGGACGAGGCGACCTCGGCCCTGGATGAGAAGACGGAGGCAAAGCTTCTGAAGAATATTTCGAAGATGCGGGACAAGACCTGCATCATCGTGACGCACAGGCGCGCGGCGCTGGACATCTGCGACTATACGCTGCACATCGAGGAAGGCGTGATGATCCGGAAGGAATAGTTTATGAAAACTTTTAAAAACCTGGTCATAGGCGGAATTGAGAATAAGGTGGTCAATCTGATCCTGATCACGATCATTGTGATCTCAGCGGCTTTCATGGGGATGACCTTGTACCAGAACAAAATGCTTGAGGACGTCAATGAAGAGACGATCGGCAAACAGCAGCAGGCGCTGACGGATATCACGAACGGGATCATGAACGATATCGTGGACCAGAGCATGGACCAGACCACGGAGCTGAAGGCGCAGATGGCAGACGAGGTCTTCCACAATCTTGCAGTGCGAGTGGGAATGATGGGCGAATATGCCGGGAAACTGTTTCAGGATCCTTCTTCTGTCGGACGTGAGGAGTACGCCGCGCCGGATAAGGCGCAGGACGGCCAGATCGTATGTCAGACGATCCTGGCGGACGGCGTCAATGAAGAGGAGATCGCGGACAGGATCGGCCTTGCCGCAAATATGACGGATATGATGTCTACGCTTTTCGGCGCTTCGGCGGATACGAATTCCTGCTTTATCGCGCTGCCGGAAGGCGCTTTTCTGGTAGTGGACGACCGCTCGGGCTCGAAGTTCTCGGAAAGCGGCGAGAGAGTGATCTACGACTGCAGGACCCGCCCGTGGTATAAGCAGGCTGTGGAGAAGGAAAGCCTTATCTTCACGGACGTGGAGGTGGATGCTTTTACCGGCGATATAGGGATCGTATGCGCGATGCCCGTCTATGCGAACGGCGAACTGGTTGCGGTCGTCGGATCTGACCTGTTCCTGAACTCGATGAATGAAGCGATCCAGTCCTCTGAGGCAAACGGTGGTTTCGAATGCGTGATCAACAGTGCCGGGCATGTGATATTGTCGCCCAAAGAGAGCGGCATTTTCCGCGCAGTGGAATCCTCGAACGCCATAGACCTGCGCACGAATTCGAACAGCGAACTGGCCGCTATGGTCGTAGACGCTTTGAAGGGCAGTACCGGCGTGCGGCTGGTCCACATGGACGGCGGAACTTATTATATGGCCGGCTCGCCGATCGGTACGCTGGGATGGACGCTGCTCTATGTTTTTGACCAGGCGATGGCGGACAAGCCCGCCGAGATGCTGACTTCCAGTTATCAGGCGATCCAGGAAGAAGCCGGATCCACCTATCTGACAAGAATGGGAAGGATCAGGATGACGATGAGGCTGATATATTTTGCCATTGTGATCCTGGCAATTGCATCGGCGATCATCCTGGGCAAAAAGATCGTACGGCCTCTGAACCTGATCACGAAGAGGATCGCTAATCTGAGCGAGACCAACCTGGAATTCACGATGGAAGACGAGTACCGGACGGATGATGAGATAGAAGTACTGGCGGAATCTTTTGCCAAACTGTCCCACAGGACGGTGGAATACGTGGGCGAAGTCCGGCGCGTCACCGCGGAGAAGGAGAGGATCGGCACGGAGCTGCACATGGCCAACCAGATCCAGGAGAGCATGCTGCCCAGCATTTTCCCGGCGTTTCCGGAGCGCAGCGAGTTCGACATCTACGCCCTGATGGATCCGGCCAGGGAGGTCGGCGGCGACTTCTACGATTTCTTCCTTATTGATAAGGACCACCTGTGCATGGTGATCGCGGATGTCAGCGGTAAGGGAATTCCCGCGGCGCTGTTCATGATGATCTCTAAGATCATAATCCAGAGCTGCGCGATGCTCGGAAGGGACGCGGGCGAGATCCTGACAAAGACGAACGAGGCGCTGTGCTCCAACAACAGGATGGAGATGTTCGTTACGGTGTGGATCGGAATTCTGGAGATCAGCACCGGCAAACTCACGGCAGCTAACGCGGGTCACGAGTACCCGGCGATCAAGACAGGCAGTAAGTTCGAGCTTCTCAAGGACAAGCACGGGCTGGTCATCGGCGCGATGCCCGGCATCGTTTACAAAGAATATGAGCTGGATCTTAAACCCGGCGACAAGCTCTTCCTGTATACGGACGGAGTCGCAGAGGCGACGCGCGGAGGAGAAGAGCTCTTTGGCACGAAGCGCATGCTCGACGCCCTGAACAAGGATCCGGACGCAGATCCGACTATCCTTCTTAGGAACGTGCGGCGCGCGGTTGACGAGTTCGTGGGCAGCGACGAGCAGTTTGACGACCTGACGATGCTCGGATTTGAGTACCTTGGGCCGGAGGCTTGAAAATGAGAACGATCATTATCGGAGACATACACGGCTGCAGCGGTGCACTGAGGCTCCTGCTGGCCAAGATCATGCCGGATGAAAAGGCGGACAGGCTGATCCTTCTGGGCGATCTGTTCGACCGCGGGCCGGATTCCTGGGGCGTGTTCCAAATGGTCAGGGAATTGGCGGACAAATTCGGAGACCGCTTCGTGCTGCTGAGGGGAAATCATGACGACTATCTTTTGACCCCGAAACTGTCTATAAGTATGCGGCTCGTGTGGGAGCGCGTGGGGCGCGGGACGACGGTGAAGTCGTTCAAGGCGCACGGAGAGAAGATGGAAGACACCGCAGCGTGGATCGGGGAGCATGTTGTCCCGTTCTACCGCGGGGAAGGATTCCAGTGCGTGCACGCGGGGCTGAAAGTAGATCCGATAGAGATGAACGATTATTACACGATGATCCATGACCACGGCGTGGCGATGGAGAACCGGTACGCGGGGCCCCTTACGATCGTGGGGCACATCGCGCTGGAGAAAGCGGCGTGGTTTCCCGGGCTGGAGCAGCCCGTAAAGCAGATCCCGGAAGGGACCTGGCAGGAACTGCCTCAGAGAGGCGTCATATGTATCGATACCGGCTGCGGAAAAGGCGGCAGGCTGACGGGCATGGTGATCGAAGACGGTAAATTTATCCTGCACAGCGCGGGAGAGGAGGGGTGACCCATGGCAGAGACGAATGAAAAGAGCACAGCAAGCGCGAATAAGAACGCCGGAGAGAAGAGCAAGCTGTTTCGCGAGAAGAATCTGGAGCGGCTGGAGTCGCCGGAGCAGCTCAATGACTATCTGCGGGTTACTTCGCCCGGAGTGTGGATGATCCTGTCGGCGGTGATCCTGCTTCTGATCGGGGTCTTCATCTGGGCCGTGTTCGGAAGGATCGAGGCCACGACGCAGGCCGTGGTAGTGACGGAAAACGGCGGGAGTACCTGTATAGTGCCCGAATCGGCGATAAAAGGCGTTCTGCAGTACAGGACGGTGAAGATAGACGGCGAAGAGAAAGAGCTGGTGCCCGATGTTCTTGCGCCGGAGGTGATCAAAGAAAGCACAAATGTCTATGTGATGATCACCGGAGGGCTCAAAGTCGGGGATATTGTGTATCCCATCGATCTCGCGGAGCCTTTGGGAACGGACGGGATCGCGGCGGGAACGCTGGTGACCGAGGAACTGTCGCCGATCGAACTGTTCTTTAACTGACTGCCGAGAGGTACTTCTGATGAGTGATAAGAAAAATATTCCGCAGCCCAAGACCAAAGGCGTCGTGAAGGTGCCTGTGGTGATGCAGCTGGAAGTGCTTGAGTGCGGCGCGGCGTCGCTGACGATGATCATGCACTACTACAGGAAGTTCATCCCTCTGGAACAGGCCAGGGTGGACTGCGGCGTGTCCAGGGACGGCGCGAACGCGAAAAACATCATATTGGCCGCGCGCAGCTACGGGATGGAGGCCAAGGCGTGGCGTGTGGATCCGGAGGATCTGATCGCCGAGGGGCCTTTCCCCTGCATTATTCACTGGGGCTTCAACCACTTTGTGGTGCTGTGCGGATTCCATCGCGGGAAGGCGGTGCTCAACGACCCGGCGCGCGGGCGCGTCGAGGTGTTAATGGAGGAGTTCGACCGGGAGTACACGGGCGTTATGCTGACTGTAGAGCCGGGACCGGATTTCGAACCTTCGGGCAAACGCAAGACCGTCTTTTCTTATGCAAAAGAGCGGCTGGAAGGCACATCGTCGGCTGTGATCTTCGTAGTGCTTACGACGACGATCTCGTCTCTGATGGGAATTATCAGTGCTGTTTTCAGCAGGGTCTTTCTGGACCGTCTGCTGAGCGGCAGTAATCCGGAGTGGCTTAATCCCTTTATCATTGGTATGAGCGCTTTCGCGATCGTCTATATTGTGGTGCTGTGGATCGCGACGGTTTACAGTCTGCGCATTCAGGGCAAACTGGAAGCAGTGGGCAGTTCTAAATATCTGTGGAAGGTGCTCAGGCTCCCTATGCAGTTCTTCAGCCAGAGAATGGCGTCGGATATAGCGGACAGGCAGTCCACGAACGCCTCGATCGCCGGGAGTCTGGTAAATACGTTCGCTCCGCTGGCGCTGAACGCGCTGATGATGGTGTTCTATCTGATCGCCATGCTCAAGTACAGCGCGCCTCTGACAGCTGTCGGAATCCTGGCTATCGCGCTCAATATGGGGATGTCCTTCATTGTCTCTCCTAAGAGAGTGAACCTGACCAGAGTGCAGATGCGCGACAACGCCAAACTGTCCTCCGCGACGGCGTCTAATATCCGCATGATCGAGACGATCAAGGCGAGCGGCGCGGAGAAGGGCGTCTTCGGAAGGTGGGCCGGATTCCAGGCCAGCGTCAACACGCAGCAGCACAAGTATAACTGGGTCAATACTTTGCTCGGATCGGTCCCTTCGCTGGTCACTTCGCTGACCAATATGGCGGTCCTGGGCGCGGGCGTGTATCTGGTGCTGCACGGAAACTTTACAGTTGGTATGGTCATGGCTTTCCAGGGCTTCATGAGTTCCTTCATGTCGCCGGCCAACTCTCTGATCCAGGCCGGGCAGTCCTTCCAGGAAATGATCACGCAGATGGAGCGCGTGGACGACGTCATGAGTTATCCGACGGATCCTTATCTTGAAGAGCGCCCCAAGACCGATGAGTACAGGAAACTCACCGGAAATATAGAGATGAAAGACATCGTTTTCGGTTACGCGCCTCTTGGCGATCCGCTGATCACGGATTTCTCGCTCTCCGTAAAGCCGGGGCAGAAAATAGCGCTGGTCGGGCGCAGCGGCTGCGGTAAATCGACCCTGGCCAAGCTCCTGAGCGGGCTCTACCAGCCCTGGAGCGGGAGCATCACCTTCGATGGTCACCCTATTTCCGAGATCGACAGGAATGTTTTTATCGGCTCGGTGTCGGTCATCGACCAGAACGTGACGCTGTTTGAGGACACGATCGCAGCGAATATCAAGATGTGGGATACATCGATCGAGGATTTCGAGATGATCATGGCGGCGCGCGACGCCGATATCCACGAGGACATCGTGCTCCGGCCGGGCGGCTATCAGCACAAGCTCTCCGAGAACGGCCGGGATTTCTCCGGCGGACAGAGGCAGCGACTTGAGATCGCAAGAGCCCTGTCCCAGGATCCGACGATCTGCATCCTGGACGAGGCGACTTCCGCGCTGGACGCCAAAACAGAGTACGAGGTAGTCCGTTCCATCAGCATGAGGGGCATCACCTGCATTGTGATCGCCCACCGTCTTTCCACGATCCGAGACTGCGACGAGATCATCGTTTTGGACCGCGGGCACGTCGTGGAGCGCGGGACGCACGAAGAACTGATGGCAAAAGGCGGGGCGTATACAAGACTTGTAACTTCGGAATGAGGTAAAAGATGGGCTGGTTTGACGAACAGATAGAATATCGAAAACAGCAGGAGCGCAGGATGCTCTCCGATTCCTTTGAAAAGCTCCATCTGACTGTGACCGGTCGCAAATCCGGGGATACTTTCGCAGAGGGGGCGGACGTCAACGACGCGCTGGAAACTCTGCTCAAGCACTTCGGGATCAGGGACCGGAAGATCCCGGCGAGTCTCAAAGGATTTGAGGAGAAGCTGGACTATCTTCTGACCGCTTCGGATATCATGTTCCGGAAATTGACGCTGGAGCCGGGCTGGAGCAGGGACGCCATGGGCGTCATGGTCACGAGCCTCAAAGACAGCGGGGCAGTGATCACGGTCGTTCGAAACGGCGCGGGCGTGTATGTGTACAGGGATCCGAAGACCGGGAAGAATGTGACGGTCCACAAGGCTGAGGAGCAGAAGATCGGAAATGAGGCCTACTGCTTCTACAGGCCGCTTCCGCTGCGGAGTCTCACGCTGAAGGACCTGATCCGGTATATGACGGATTCCGTCGATACCTGGGACATCGCTTCTTTTATTATCGCGTCGCTCATGGTGACGCTGGTCGGCATGATCCTGCCCAAACTCAATCACATTCTCATGGGAGAAGTGGTTACTTACGGCAGTATGCAGCTTCTGGGAGCGGTAATGAGCTTTATGCTCTTTGCCATGATCAGTTCTTTCATGCTGTCGATCATCAAACAGTTTGTGCAGTCGCGGATCAGGACCAAACTCAGCGTCAATGTACAGGCTGCGGCGATGATGCGCGTGCTCTCGCTTCCGGCGGCTTTTTTCAAGTCATACAGTTCCGGTGAGCTGAGCCAGTATCTGGCTTATGTGAACTCGCTCTGCACGACTCTGGTGGACTCGATCTTCTCGACAGCGATCACGGGAATATTCTCCCTGGTATATCTGACGCAGATCTTCTCCTACGCCAAGTCGCTGGTAATACCGTCGCTGGTAGTCTCTGTTTTGACCCTGGCTCTGAGTATTGCCGGGAATATGGCGCAGTCGCAGATCAATAAGGAACTGATGGAGCTGAGCGCGCAGGAGCGCGGTCTCACCTACGCTCTGATGGGCGGAGTTGAGAAGATCAGGCTGTCGGGCGCGGAGAACCGGGTCTTTACGAAGTGGCTTGATCTGTATACGCGCGGAGCGGACCTCAAGTTCAATCCTCCTGTGCTGGTGAAATTCCAGAAGGTCTTTAACGCGGCGATCACGCTGACCGGAACCATTGTCATGTACTTTATCGCGGTGAAAAGCGGCGTCTCAGTGGCAGATTACTACGCTTTCAATACGGCGTACGCCTATGTTTCCGGCGCGCTTAACGCGATCACGTCAGTGGCCATCGCGGCTGCGACCGTCAAGCCGAGTCTTGAACTGATCCGGCCTCTTATGGAGGCGGAACCCGAGAAGCACGCCGGGCGCGAATCGGTGGCGACGATCACAGGAAACATCGAGCTTTCCCATGTGACTTTCCGCTATGAGAAGGAAGGGCGCAAGATCATCGACGACCTGAGTCTGAAGATCCCCGCGCGACAGTATGTGGCCATCGTTGGGAAGACCGGCTGCGGAAAGTCGACTCTGCTGCGTCTGCTGCTGGGATTCGAAAAGCCTGAATCGGGCGCGATCTTCTACGACCGCAAGGATATCCAGACGCTGGACCTGGGGTCCCTTCGCAAACTGATCGGAACCGTGCTGCAGGAGGGAGAGCTCTTCAGCGGCAGCATTTTCGAGAATATCACGATCTCGGCGCCAAATCTGACTCTCCAGGAGGCCTGGGACGCGGCGGAGATCGCCGGGATTGCGGACGACATCCGGGCTATGCCCATGGGAATGAGCACCGTACTGCAGGAAGGCGGCGGCGGTATCTCCGGCGGCCAGAAGCAGAGAATAATGATCGCACGCGCGGTCGCTCCCAAGCCCAAGCTCCTGCTCCTGGACGAGGCCACTTCAGCCCTCGACAACATCACGCAGAAGCAGGTGTCGGACGCCCTGGACAGAATGCGCTGCACCAGGATCGTCATCGCGCACCGCCTGTCAACCATCCGCCACTGCGACAGGATCCTCGTCATGGACGGGGGCAAAATAGTGGAGGACGGCAAGTACGAGCAGCTGATCGAGAAGGGCGGCGTGTTCGCGGAGCTGGTGGAGAGGCAGAGACTGGATAAGTGACGCGCAGCGCCGGCGGTTCTGTGCTCGCGGCGGCACACATCCTGCGGCAGAAAATAGGATGATAGTATGAGTACTTTTGAAGAAATACTTGAAAAAGACGGGAAACTGGTCTATAAAACGAAAGGTGTCAGCATGAACCCCATGCTGTACCAGAACAGAGACCTTGTTGTGATCGAGGTGCCCAAGGGACGGCTCAAGAAGTACGATGTCGCGCTGTACAAGCGCGGAAAGAGCTACGTGCTGCACCGGGTCATCGAGGTGAATGAGAACGGCACTTATTCGATCCGCGGCGACAACACGTACAGCATTGAGACAGTGCCGGAAGAGGCGGTGATCGGCGTGCTCACAAGCTTTGTCAGGGACGGGAAGCAGTACAGCGTAACGGACCCGGAATATCTTCGCTATGTGAAGTTCTGGTGCGAGGCGTATCCGGCGCGGAGTGCTTACACACATGCGAAGTGGCGGACCAAAGCCGTGCTGCGCAGGATCATTAAAGGAAAGAAGTAATTTGCGGAGGAAATCTTGAAACCATATTTGAAATGGGTTATGCCCGGGATCCAGGCGGTTGTGACGGCAGTTCTGCTCTATATGCTCATATCGAGCAGGCTCCTGCCCTCAAAGTATATGGCAGTCGCGATCGCGGCAGCATTAGTCCCGCTGGTGATCACGGGCCTTATGGCGCGCAGCGGAAAAACCGCTTTGAATACGGCCGGCAGTATTTTGGCAATTTTCCTGAGCGGAGTGCTGCTGTTCGGCGTCGTGTATGTGCGGCATATTTTGAAAACACTGGATCAGATCGCAGGTGCGGACACACAGATCGAGACGATCGCGGTGGCCGTACAGGACAGTAACGCGGCGCAGTCTGTCGAGGAGACAGGCGGATACCTTTTCGGCGTTTATGAAGGCGCCAACAAGGAATATCTTGACGAAGTACTTGAAGAGGTCAAAGAAGCGAACGGCGACAGCGAACTGAAACTGCAGTATTATGAGACGCCCGTAGTGATGGGACAGGACCTTCTTGACGGAAATCTGGACGCGGTGATCTGCAACAAAGCATATATCGACCTTCTGGACGACGCGGTGGGAGAGTTCTCACAAAAGACGAGGGTCATCCTTGAGAAAGAATTTGAGACGCAGATCGAAGAAGGCGCAGGCGGCAATGGAAGCGGAGAAACTGCCGCCGGAACAGCCGAGGCGCGGCTCGGAAGCAGACAGCGCGGAGACAATCCGACAGAGCATCCCTTCAATATTCTGATCAGCGGCATTGATGTGCACGGGCCGATCTCGACGACGAGCCGCAGCGACGTCAACATCATCATGACGGTGAATCCGCTGAACCACAGAATTCTGCTGACGACAACGCCCCGTGATTACTATGTTTTCATCCCCGGGATCTCAGGGGAAGATCGCGACAAGCTGACCCACGCGGGCGTATACGGCGTCAAAACATCGATGCGCACGCTTGAAAACCTGTATGATATCGGGATCTCCGACTATATCAGGATCAATTTCGACTCGCTGATCCAGCTGGTGGACGCGCTGGGCGGCGTAGACGTCAATTCCGAGGTGGCGTTTGATTCAGGAGAGTATCATTTCAGTGAAGGTATGAACCACATGGGCGGAGAGGAGGCGCTGGCCTTCTCCAGGGCAAGGTACCAGTTCGGATCCGGAGACAATCAGCGAGGCAGGAACCAGATGCTGGTGTTGACGGCGATCCTGAACAAACTCCAGTCTCCGGACCTTCTGCGGGATCCTTCAGAGGTCCTGGATGTCGTCGGAAGGAGCATGCAGACAAGCTTTACGTCAGAGGAGATCGCGGATGTGATCTCATGGCAGCTTGACAGCGGGCACGGCTGGGACATCGGAAGGCAGGCGGTCACCGGAACGGGCGATTCGCAGCAGACTTTCTCGATGAGCGGCACGGATCTGTATGTAATGTGGCCCGACGAGGAGTCGGTGAGCGCCGCGTCGGAGAAGATGAAGGGGTATTTAGCGGAGTAAAAGAGGCGATTTCCGATTTTCCTATTTCTAAATCCGCAAAAATTGTATATAGTGTTATCTTAGAAGGCGTTTCCGCCCCGCTTGGAGGAGGGGAGAGACAGCCAGCGCCGGGACCGGAAGGTTGACGAGGACAGCAGTGATCGAAAGATTCGGCGGATGCTGCTGCGGCGGGCGCGTCGAGAGGGACAGAGGTAAAAAGCAGAATCAACACTGTAACAGATGCTGTCTCAACGTATGACAGGCCGGACAGCCGGCTGGTGATTTATATGATCAGGAGGCTTACATTTTGGGCAAATATTTTGGAACAGACGGATTTCGCGGTGAAGCGAATGTAGTACTGAATTACGATCATGCGATCAAGATCGGCCGTTTTCTGGGCTGGTATTACGGGGCAAGGATCGGCAAGAAGGCGAAGATCGTGATCGGCAAGGACACGCGCCGTTCTTCTTATATGTTTGAGTATGCGCTTTGCACGGGCCTTATGGCTTCAGGAGCGGACGCCTATATCATGCATGTCACGACGACGCCGTCCGTGTCTTATATCACGAGAACAGATGATTTTGACTGCGGTATCATGATCTCCGCGTCCCACAACCCTTATTATGACAACGGCATCAAGCTGATGAACCACAACGGGGAGAAGATGGACGAGGCGACGATCCTTGAAGTCGAGAAGTATATCGACGGCGAGATCCCGGAGATCCCGATGGCCAAGGACGCCGAGATCGGCAGAACTGTCGACTATGTCGCGGGCCGCAACCGCTACATCGGATATCTGATCTCTCTGTCAAAATACAGCTACAACGGAAAGCGTGTCGGCCTTGATGTCGCGAACGGAGCGGCATGGACGATCGCGAAGGCTGTTTTTGACGCGCTGGGCGCTAAGACCTATGTCATCAACAATGATCCCGACGGCTTTAATATCAACACGGACTGCGGCTCCACTCATATCGAGCACCTGCAGAAGTTCGTCAGGGACAACAATCTGGACGTTGGCTTTGCCTATGACGGCGACGCGGACAGATGCCTTTGCGTAGATGAGAAGGGCAATGTGGTCACAGGCGATCACATCCTGTACATTTACGGCCGCTACATGAAGGAGAGAGGAAAGCTCCTCAACAATAAGGTCGTCACAACTGTCATGTCCAACTTCGGCCTCTACAAGGCTCTGGACAAGATCGGGATCAACTACGAAAAGACCAAGGTCGGCGATAAGTATGTCTATGAGAACATGGTGACTTACGGAAACCGCATCGGCGGAGAGCAGTCCGGTCACATTATCTTCTCCAAGTACGCGACGACCGGCGACGGCATTCTGACCAGCATGAAGATCATGGAAGTCATGATGGCCAAGGAGAAGCCTCTGAGCGCGCTGGCGTCACCGGTGATCGTATATCCTCAGGTGCTCAAGAACGTGCGCGTCAAGAGCAAACCTGAAGCGCAGAACGACCCCGACGTGCAGGCTGCAGTCGATAAGGTCGGCAAGGAACTGGGCGAAAACGGCAGGATCCTGGTGCGCGAATCCGGCACAGAGCCGGTGATCCGCGTCATGGTTGAGGCGGACAGCATCGAGACCTGCGAGAAGTATGTAGATTATGTCATCGACGTGATCACGAAGAAGGGTCACCTGGCGTGACAGGAAGCGGAAATTAACGGATAATTGATAATAACGGGCGGCGCGGCGCGCCGCGCCAAGAGCACAAGAAGATTAAAATGAGAGTAGTTATTCAGGAAAATTACGATAATATGAGCAAGTGGACAGCGAATTACATCGCTGCCAAGATCAAGGCGCACAAGGAAGACAGACCTTTCGTTCTGGGCCTTCCCACCGGCTCCTCCCCGATCGGCGTCTACAATGAGCTGGTAAGAATGTATAAGGCAGGCGAGATTTCCTTCAAGAACGTCGTTACCTTCAACATGGACGAGTATGTAGGACTTCCCAAAGAGCACGACCAGAGCTACTGGTACTTCATGCATTATTATTTCTTTGATCATGTCGATGTTCCGAAGGAGAACATCAATATCCTGAATGGACTTGCAGAGGATCTGGAAGCAGAGTGCGCGAACTATGAGGCGAAGATCGCTTCTTACGGCGGCATCGACCTGTTCCTGGGCGGCATCGGCGTCGACGGCCACATCGCTTTCAACGAGCCCGGCACTTCCCTTGCATCCCGCACCGGCCTCAGAAAGCTCACAAGAGACACAAGAATCGTTAACTCCCGTTTCTTTGACAATGATCCGGAGAAGGTGCCCGCATATGCGCTGTGCACCGGCGTAGCTACCGTTATGGACGCTAAGGAAGTTATCATCGAGATCAGCGGCCACAACAAGGCGCGCGCGATGGCACACGTAGTTGAGGGCGCTGTGAGCCAGATGTGGACATGCAGCTGCCTGCAGATGCATGAGAACGCGATCATCGCCTGTGATGAGTCCGCATGCGACGAGCTGAAGGTAGGCACCTACAAGTACTACCTCGACATCGAGAAGGACGAAAGACTTTGATTTAAAGCTGATGGCGGGGCTCTTTGTCAGTATTATGGCAGAGGGCCCGGTCTTATAAGGAGAATATTTATATGTGTGGAATTGTTGGTTTTACCGGCCATAAGCAGGCGGCTCCTATACTGCTAGCAGGGCTGAAGAAACTTGAATACAGAGGATATGACTCCGCGGGAATCGCGGTTAGAAACGGCGAGGAGCTGGCGCAGGTGGTCAAGGCTACCGGCAAGCTCAAGAATCTGGCCGAGAAGACAGACGGCGGCAACTCCCTCAAGGGTACCTGCGGTATCGGCCATACGCGCTGGGCGACCCACGGCGACCCGACGCAGACAAACGCGCATCCCCATGTATCGGGAAACTGCACGGGATCCGGATCCGGACCGGTGGAGTCCCTTGTTGTGGGCGTTCACAACGGTATCATCGAGAACTACCAGGAACTGAAGGACAAGCTGCTCAAGCACGGCTATCAGTTCTACAGCCAGACGGACACGGAAGTGGCCATCAAGCTGGTGGATTATTATTACAAGAAGTACAAGATCGGCCCCATCGACGCGATCGCCAAGACCATGGTTCGTATCCGCGGTTCCTATGCTCTGGAGCTGATGTTCAGGGATTATCCCGGTGAGATCTGGGTAGCCAGGAAAGACAGCCCGATGATCATCGGCATCGCGGACGATGACACTTATGTGGCGTCCGACGTCCCCGCGATCCTTGAGTACACGAATCAGGTCTACTATATCGGCAACCTGGAGATGGGCAGGCTCTCTCCCGGCAAAGCTGTTTTCTACGACCTCAACGGCGATGTGATCGAGAAGGAGAAGGTTGAGATCACTTTCTCCGCCGAGGCAGCCGACAAGGGCGGCTACGAGCACTTCATGATGAAGGAGATCAACGAGCAGCCCAGAGCCGTGCAGGATACTCTGGATTATGCCCTTGAGAACGGCCGCATCGACCTTGGCAAAATAGGGATCACCGACGAGATCATCAAAGAGATCACACAGATCCATATCGTGGCGTGCGGCTCCGCATGGCATGTCGGAACGGCCGCACAGTATGTCATCGAGGACCTTGCGAGGATCCCTGTGCGCGTTGAGCTCGCTTCCGAGTTCCGCTACAGAAATCCTATCCTCAATCCCACTGATCTGGTCGTCATCATCAGCCAGAGCGGCGAGACGGCGGACAGCCTGGCGGCTCTTCGCGAGGCGAAGGAGAGAGGCATCAGGACCCTCGCTGTCGTCAATGTCGAGGGCAGCAGCATCGCGCGCGAGGCGGACTTCGTGTTCTACACCAAGGCCGGCATCGAGATCGCGGTAGCTACTTCCAAGGGCTATTCGGCTCAGCTGATCGTCACCTACCTGCTGGCGCTGCAGTTCGCGCTGGTGAGGGGCAGAATTGACGAGCAGCAGTATTTTGACTACATCAAGGAGATCCAGAAGATCCCTGCGGGCATCTCAAGGATCCTTGAGGAGAAAGAGAGACTGCAGTGGTTCGCGTCCAAGTACTCGAACATGCACGATTCCTTCTACATCGGGCGCGGCCTCGACTTCGCGATCTGCCAGGAAGGCAGCCTCAAGATGAAGGAAATCTCTTACGTGCATTCCGAGGCATATGCGGGCGGCGAGCTCAAGCACGGCACGATCAGTCTCGTCGAGGACGGCATCCTTGTGGTCGGCGTGCTGACCCAGAACGAGCTCTTCGAGAAGACCATCAGCAATATGGTCGAGTGCAAGAGCCGCGGCGCTTATCTGATGGGCCTTACAACTTACGGCCACTATGAGATCGAGGAGACGGCGGACTTCGTCATCTACGTTCCCAAGGTGGATCCTCACTTCGTGGCAAGCCTTGCGATCATCCCGCTTCAGCTGCTGGGCTACTATGTGGCGGTTTCCAAGGGTCTTGACGTGGACAAGCCGAGGAACCTGGCAAAGAGCGTTACAGTGGAGTGATCTGCGCGGCGTTTCTGCGCCCGGCCGGCAAATTACAGTTGAATTAAGTAAAGATCGGGAGCCCGCGGCATTTTCGGATGCAGCGGGCTCTCACTGTTTTGGTTGAGAATAGGGACTGAAAACGGTAATAT
>Ga0256407_10008621_pt1 | contig 14877 bp, 26 predicted proteins | sample RumenRJG_04DNA_FD_193489 | JGI IMG/M metagenome (GOLD analysis project Ga0256407, IMG submission 193489) | Bovine rumen microbial communities from Lethbridge, Alberta, Canada - RJG_04 | ecosystem: Host-associated > Mammals > Digestive system > Stomach > Rumen | place: Canada: Alberta... | reverse complement strand
TTTTAATATCTTCTTCATATTGATCATGTAGTTCTTTAACCACTTCTTTTATTTCAGTATATTTCGAGAAATTTAAATAGATAGGAAGAGTTTTGACAAACATACCATAACTATTTAAGCTCTTCTCGTTTCTACCATTATTTACAGTTGTATAATAAACTTCTTCATCCCCAGTAAATATTCCTAATGTATAGGCAAATAAGAATTGGAAGACAGAAGTACGATTTGTGTCATATTTTGAAGTTAATTTTTTTACATTTTTGTCAGAGAATAAATCAAAGTGATATTGGAGCTTACCATATTCAGATTTTTCTTCTTTTTTGTCAGTAATTAAATTAGAGTCAACATCCACTCCATCGTATTTATTTTTGTAATATTCTTTAGCCTTATTAAATTCTTCTTTTTCTTTTAAGGAGCTTTCTTCATTAGCTACTTCCCAGAAAGTATATTCTTCAGCGTTAGCCTTGTTACCTTCAATAATAGAAACCAATTCATTGAATACTTTTTTAATAGAGAATCCATCAAAAATAATATGATGAATATCGAAGAATAAATATTCTCCTTCTTTGGCCTTAATAAATTTAATACGATACAAAGGAGCGTTAATCATTTCAAATGGAGTTACTAAAGAAACTTTATCTAGTTTATTAACTGTGATTTCTTCGAATTTAGGATCATCTTCTTTATAGATTAAATAGACTTCTCCCTTTTCTTTTATAAGTCTAGCGTTAAATACTGGATGAGCCTTAAATAAAGCCTTAAACGCTTTAATTAGCTTATCTTTTGTTAATTTATTATCTAGTTTAACAAGCAAAGGAAGGTTGTACGCTAAAGTAGGTGTTTGACAGGATAAATAAATACCAGTCTGAGAATTAGTTAATAAACTTTTTCTTTCCATAATAAAAACTCCAAATGTATATATAAATTATCGCACGCTATAAAAATAAATACATTAATATTAGTGAATTAATGTACAAAAAAGCCGGAAGATAAACTCCCAGCTTTTTGACTATTAAGTTTTAAATATTATTCAACCCAAGAAACGAGTACGATAGGAGCGTCGTCGCCCTTACGGTTACCAAGTTTTAAACATCTTGTGTAACCACCGTTACGGTCTTTAAATTTAGGACCTAATTCATTGAATAATACATCAAGAGCAGTCTTGTCGCTTTCTTTAGAAACCTTAACATTTCTTACGAAACCGCTAGCTTCTCTTTTAGCGTTCATTACATCTTCTTTCTTAGCTAATGTAATTAACCAAGCAGCCTTTGTAACAACATCTTCGCTTGTAGCTTCTGTAACTTTAACGTGACCGAATCTAATTAAATCAGTAACGACATTACGGAGCATGTTTTCATATTTGCTTTTGGTATAGGCAGCCTTGAAACGGACACCAGTTTTACCATGAACATTTTTTCTACCTTGTGCTGGCATAACTATTCTCCTTATTCAAATTCTTTGAAGGATAATCCACGTTCAGCAAGTTTATCTTTGATTTCCTTGAGGGATTTCTTACCAAGATTCTTAACTTTCATCATGGCTTCTTCAGTACGGTCACATAATTCTAAGACTGTTGTAATACCATCTCTTTTTAAGCAGTTGTAGCTTCTAACAGAGAGATCGAGTTCTTCGATAGAAATATTTTCAAATTGTGCTTCTTCTTCAACAGCTTCATCTTTTTCAAGGTTAATATCACGAGTGATATCAGCTAAATCCATGAATTTATTGAAGTGATCCACTAAAATTTTAGCGGAGAAAGCAACTGCTTCTTGAGGTGTGGTACTTCCGTTTGTCCAAACTTCTAAAATTAATTTATCAAATTTAGAATCGTGACCAACACGAGTATTTTCAACTGTGTAATTAACTTTTAAAACTGGAGAATAATTACTGTCAGTTGAGATAACACCAACTGGAAGATTAGGGTGTAAAAGTTTATTTTGTTCACCAGTAACGTAACCTCTACCATTTCTTGCGTGGAGAATCATAGATAATTTTCCACCTTCACTTACGTGAGCAATAACAGCTTCAGGGTTGATTACTTTAACGCCAGTTGGGCAAACGATGTCGCCTGCAGTGACTTCACGAGGTCCGACAACGTTAATTGTGAGTTTCTGATTGCTTTCAACATCTTGATCGATGTCTAAGATAACATCTTTTAAGTTTAAAATGATGCTTGTAACATCTTCTTGAACGCCTTTTAAAGCCGCAAATTCATGAGCAGCACCTTCTACTTCAACAGCGTAGATACTAGCTCCTGGAAGAGCGCTTAATAAAACTCTTCTTAAAGCGTTACCGATAGTTAATCCGAATCCTCTTTCTAATGGTTCAATGACGAAACGACCATAATTTTCATTTCCATCATAGTCTGCAGAAGTGATTCCGAATCTTTCAAATGGGTTTGCAATCTTCATTTTCTTTCCTCCTTATTAACCACGTGGGCGTTTTGGTGGACGGCAGCCATTATGTGGAATAGGTGTAGTATCAACGATAGAGAGAACTTGTAAACCTGCGACTGCTAAGCTTCTAACAGCACTTTCTCTACCTGGTCCTGGACCTTTAACATCGACATCAACTTGTCTAATGCCTTGTTCATATGCAGCTTTAGCGACAGCTTCACTAGCTTGTCCTGCAGCATATGGAGTGGATTTCTTAGCACCTTTATAACCAATTGCACCGGCACTGCTCCAGCAAAGAACATTACCTTGTTGATCACAAATAGTGATAATGGTGTTATTGAAAGTAGAATGGATGTGACATACGCCACGAGTAAATGAACGTTTGATTTTCTTTTTACGAGTAGTTGTTTTAGTAGCCATAAATCTCTTCTCCTTTCATTATTTTGGAGCCATCTTCTTGTTAGCGATGGTTTTTCTTGGTCCTTTACGGGTACGTGCATTAGTTTTGGTTTTTTGTCCTCTTACAGGTAAACCTTTCTTATGACGGATACCACGGTAACAACCGATTTCAGTTAATCTTTTAATATTGAGAGCGACTTCTCTACGAAGATCACCTTCAGTTTTGTATTTTGCTAATTCTACACGAATAGCGTTTAATTGGTCATCAGTTAAATCTTTAACTCTGATGGTGCCATCGACTTTTGCGTCTGCACAAATTTTTGCAGCTGTTGGTCTACCAATACCATAAATATAGGTAATTGAGATAGAAACAGGCTTATCATTTGGAATATCAACACCGACAATACGTGCCATACTCTTTTCCTCCTAATTAACCTTGTCTCTGTTTGTGTTTTGGGTTTTCACAGATAACCATGACTTTGCCATGGCGTTTGATAACCTTACACTTGGAACAGATTGGTTTGACGGAAGGTCTGACTTTCATAAGTTTTCCTCCTAAAAATTGGGTTTATTATTTAAACCTAAATGTTATTCGGCCCCGTGTTAAATCATAAGGCGAGATCTCTACTGTAACTTTATCACCTGGAAGAATGCGAATGTAATTCATTCGGATTTTACCAGAAACGGTAGCCATAATTACAACGCCGTTTTCAAGCTCTACTCTAAACATCGCGTTTGGAAGAGCTTCTTTAACGACCGCCTGTACTTCGATGACGTCTGATTTTGACATTAGTTAATTTCTCCTTTATCTAGTGTGATGATTTCATATCCGTCCGATGTAACCACTACGGTATTTTCATAGTGACAAGATAATTTACCATCTTTTGTTTTCGCTGTCCATCCATCTCCTAGGACTCTTGTTTCTCCTTTGCCTTGACAGACCATTGGTTCGATACAGATACACATACCTTCTTTTAAAATAGGTCCAGTTCCAGCTTTTCCAACATTTGGAACCGCAGGATCTTCATGCATCTCTTTTCCAATTCCGTGTCCGGTATAATCTCGAGATAAGTTATATCCGTGAGATTCGTTATATTTCTGAACTGCTTCAGAGATATCACCTAGATGAACACCTGGCTTCACCAGTTTTACTGCTTCATAGAAGCTACTTCTAGTTACTTCTATTAATCTTTTTGCTTCCGAAGAGATTGTTCCTACAGGATAAGTCCTACATGCGTCAGCGTAATATCCATGTTTTTTAACTACGACATCATAGCTAACGATATCTCCTTCCCTAAGAATAATTTTCTTCGAAGGAATTCCATGAACGAGAGTCTCATTCACTGAGATACAAATCGCTCCTGGATAATCATAATAACCTTTAGACCCACTGATTGAGTCGTTCTCAATCATGACTTTTTCAGCAATTTCATCAAGTTCTAGGGTAGATATACCGGGTCTAGTAGCTTCTTTAAGAGCTTCAAAGACCTTCTTGACTACTTCCCCTGCTTCTTTCATGAGGGAGATTTCTCTATTAGATTTAAGAGTAATCATGATTTTAATAAGAAGTCACTAACTTCATCGAATAATTTCTCTAAGCCCACGAGCGAATTAAATGTTACTAATAATCCTTTATCTTTATAGAAATCTAATAAAGGTGCCGTGGATAGAGAATAATGTTGAAGACGAACTTTTAAGGCTTCTTCGTTATCGTCCGCTCTTTGAATTAGCTCACTTCCACATACGTCACACTTACCATCTACTTTAGGTTTCATGTTTTTAATGTGGTATGGAGCCCCACAGTTAGGGCAGACGCGCCTTCCGCTAATGCGGCTAATAAGTTCGGAGGCGTCACAATCTAAATCTATAACTAATTCGATATAACGCCCTATTTCATTAGAGATTTCCTCAAGTCCTTGAGCTTGCGCTAAGGTACGAGGGAAACCATCTAACAAAAATCCGTTTTGGCAGTCAGGTTTCGCTAAGCGAGACTTGACTAATTGAATCGTTACATCATCAGGAACTAAGGCACCTTTATCAATAAAGCTCTTAGCCATTAGTCCTAAGGGAGTCCCTTCACTTATTGCTTCTCTAAACATATCTCCAGTAGAAATATGTACGAAGCCAAATTCCTTTTTAAGTAAGGTCGCAAGGCTTCCCTTGCCCGCTCCAGGAGGACCAATGAGGATAATGTTCTTTTTCATCGATTAACGACCTCCAGATGCAACGACTTCATCGAATGATTTACCAGCAAGTAAACCATCAATTTGATTGTTAAGTTCTAAGCAAACACCGACAACGATGATAAGTCCAGTACCGCCTAAAGCGAGTGAACTATCTCCGCCGAAGGCTCCAGCTAGAGTAAGTACACTTGGTAAGGCGGCGATAATAGTAAGGGCCATCGCACCAATGAATGTAACTCTATTTAGAACTTTACGAACATATCTTTCTGTTTCGTTACCTGGACGAATTCCAGGGATATAGCTTCCGTTTTTCTGGAAGTTCTCTGCAAGTTGTTCAGGGTTAATCTGAATATTTGCATAGAAGAAGCAGAAGGCAATTGTGAGGGCTATATAAATTAATAGACCCCAAGGCATATACCATCCAGTTGATCCTACTCTCACCCATTTAGTAGTTGAGAAGATATCAAGCCATCCTGCAGAAGCACTATTTGCATCTACAAAGGAAGCGATAATTTGAGGAACAACTAAGATAGAGTTTGCGAAGATGACAGGGATAACTCCAGCAGAGTTAATCTTGATAGGCAAGAAACTTGCTTTTGCCATCGACTGTGTTTGTCCTCCTGATTTGCCTGAATGTTGTACTGGAATCTTTCTTTGGGAAAGTTCGACAAACGTGACGAAGGCAATAATCAGTAAGAAACTTAATATATAGAGCACGAACTGGAAGACTCCACTAATCTGAGCGGCATCTCCTTGACCCATAGGGCCCATGACCCAGTTTGTGAATGCTCTAACGATTTGACTTGGTAAGTTACTAACGATACCGGCAAAGATAATCATAGAGATACCGTTACCAATACCTTTAACAGAAATTTGGTCACCAAGCCACATAACTAGAAGTGAACCTGCTAACATTACTATGACAATGTATAGATAATTAACCCAGCTAGGCCCTCCCGCCATAGTGAATTCAACTAATTTTGAATTCTCCATGGTTTTGATAATACCATATGCTTGTACTGCTCCTAATAGGAGAGTCAAGTATCTTGTAGCCATTTCAATCTTCTTTCTACCATATTGGCCTTGCCTTTTGAGTTCCGTGAAGGCAGGTAGTACGTCCGTAGAAAGCAGTTGCACGATAATTTGTGCCGTAATATAAGGTGAAACGCCTAATGCGAATATGGAGAATGTTTGAAGGGTTCCTCCACCAATGAGGTTCATCATTGATAGACCATTATTTGAATTCAAATAGTTATTGATTTCAGCTGTAGGTCTAACGCCAGGAACCGTAATTTGCGCTCCAATTCGGAAAATGAAGAGAATGAGAATCGTGAATAAAATACGATTCATTATTTCTTTATTCTTTAGAATAGAGGCTAATTTCTTCATCTTAGATTACCTCGGCTTTACCACCAGCAGCAACAATGGCCTTTTCGGCTGATTCAGAGAATTTGTTAGCTTGGACAGTGAAGGCTTTAGTTAATTTACCATTACCTAGAATCTTAACACCATCATATTCTTTTGTTACAAGACCTGCTTCTTTTAAGCTTGCAGGAGTAATGACAGCGTTAGCTTCGAATTTAGCTTCGAGTTCACCAACGTTGACAACTGCGTAACAAGTACGATTAACGTTTTTAAAGCCACGTTTTGGTAAGGCTCTATAAAGTGGTAATTGACCACCTTCGAAACCTAAACGTGTACCGCCACCACTACGGGCATTTTGACCTTTGTGACCTTTACCAGCGGTTTTACCATTACCAGAGCCGATACCTCTACCTTTACGGAAGTGATCGTCTCTAGAACCAGGAGTATAAGTAAGTTTTTCTAACTTCATATCTTTCCCTCCCATTATTTTTCTTCAGTACTACGAAGAGCTTTAACTTCTTTGTAGTTCTTGAGATCTTGTAAGCCATTATGTGTAGCTCTTAAGATGTTGATAGCGGCTCTAGAACCATAGACTTTACTACAAACGTTTTGAACGCCTGCGAGTTCTAAGATTGCTCTAACTGGACCACCAGCGATAACACCAGTACCACTTGGAGCAGGTTTTAAGTAAACGCTACAAGCACCGAATTTACCAACGACTTCGTGGCTTAATGTTCCACCTTTAACAAGCTTAATTGTATAAGTATGTTTTTTAGCGGATTCTGTTGCTTTCTTAATTGCATCTGGGACTTCAGCGGCTTTTGCTAAAGCGAATCCGTATCTACCCTTATGATCACCGACAGCAACTAAAGCGGTGAATTTCATTCTACGACCACCTTTAACAGTTTTTGAGACTCTATTGATATAAACGACTCTATCTTCGAATCCATCATCAACTTTTTCAGGACGGCGAGGACCTCTTTCGCCTCTAGGGCGTCTGTCCTTTTTGTCACCTCTTGGTTGAGGTTTTGCTTCTTTAGGAGCTTCACTAGGAGCAGCTTCTTTTGCTGGCTCAGCAACTTTGACTTCTTTTTCTTCCATAGTTTTTCTCCTTAGAACTTAAGGCCTGCTTCTCTAGCACCTTCGGCTAATGAAGCAACACGGCCGTGATAAATGTATCCACTTCTATCGAAAACGACTTCAGTAATACCTTTTTCAAGAGCTTTTTTAGCAACTGCTTCTCCAACCTTCTTAGCAGCTTCAATATTACCACCGTGAGAAAGTTTGAGATTAACACTGCTACAACTTGCTAATGTAACTCTATTAACATCATCGATAATTTGAGCTTCGATATGTTTGTTAGAGCGGTAAACACATAATCTAGGTTTATCAGGTGTACCACTAATAACTTTTCTAACTCTAGCGTGTCTTCTTAATCTTGAGACATTTTTTGCTTCTTTATTAATCATATCACACTAACCTCCTAACTATTTACCAGCCTTTTTGCCTTCTTTGAGTAAGACACGTTCGCCAACATAGCGGATACCTTTACCCAAGTAGACTTCAGGAACTCTAACAGCTCTAATACGAGCAGCGGTTTGACCAACTAACTCTCTGTCGATACCTTCAACATTGATTTCAGTTGGAGATTTTAAACTAATTTTAACACCTTCATCAGCTTTAACGATAACGGTGTGGCTGTAGCCAGCCCATAATTCAATATCATTACCTTTGAGTTGAGCTTTGTAACCGATACCTCTCATTTCTAATGATTTAACGTAACCTTGGGAAACACCAACGACTGCGTTATGGACATTAGCACGAGTTGTACCATGATTTTGTTTTGTTTGTTTTTCTTCATTAGCTCTAGTGAATTTTACTTCGTTACCTTCAACGTGCATTGAGATGCCATGGTTGATTGGGACGAATAATGTTCCTTTAGGACCAACGACTTTTGCTTTACCTGCTTCTTCAGTAACAGTAACACCTGCTGGAAGAGTAATAGTTTTATTTCCAATTCTAGACATAAATATTCTCCTTACCAGACATAGGCGATAACTTCGCCACCGATACCAAGGGTTCTAGCTTTAGCGTCTGTCATAACACCTTGGGAAGTTGAAATAATAGCAATACCTAATCCTTTTAAGACACGAGGTAATTTGTCATTACCGACGTTAACTCTTAAACCAGGTTTAGAGATTTTTCTTAAATTAGAGATAACTCTAGTGCCATCAGCGGCATATTTTAAGTTAATAACTAATTCTTTTTTAACATTACCTTTGACTTTGTAGTCTAAGATAAAGCCTTCTTCTTTTAAGATTTTAGCAATTTCGACTTTCATCTTGCTGGAAGGCATTTTAACAGAATCATGACGTAATGCATTTGCGTTACGGATTCTTGTTAGCATATCGCTAATTGGATCTGACATCATTTTTCTTTACCTCCTTATTACCAAGATGATTTTTTCATTCCAGGGATTTCACCCTTATATGCGAGTTCACGAATGCAAACACGGCATAAATGGAATTTTGAATAAACTGCATGAGGACGTCCACAGCGTTCACAACGGGTGTACTCACGGACCTTAAACTTTTGTGGTCTAGCACAACGAACTTTAGCACTTGTTTTTGCCATATGTAGACTCCTTTCCTTAACGATGGAATGGCATACCCATTAATTCTAATAATGTATATGCTTCTTCATCAGTTTTTGCGGTGGTAACGATAACAATATCCATACCACGAACTTTTGCGACCTTATCATAGTCAATTTCAGGGAAGATTAATTGTTCCTTGATACCTAATGTGTAGTTACCTCTACCATCGAATGCGTTACGAGAGACACCACGGAAGTCTCTAACTCTAGGAAGAGCGATACTAACGAGTTTGTCGTAGAATTCATACATTCTTGTACCTCTGAGGGTAACTTTACAACCGATTGCTTGACCTTGTCTAAGTTTGAAGCTAGCAACTGATTGTTTAGCTCTAGTGGTAACTGGCTTTTGACCTGTGATTTGTGTTAATTCACTTAATGCTTCTTCTAAGCGTTTTGCGTCGACTGTAGCGTCACCAACACCGATGTTGATAACAATCTTGTCCATCTTAGGAAGTTGCATAACTGAATCATAATGATATTTTTCCATTAAAGCTTTCTTTACTTCAGAATCATATTTAGTTTTCATTCTTGGAGTATAGCTTGGAGCTTTAACTTCTTTCTTTGGAGCGGCTTCTTTCTTTGGAGCTGCTTTAGGTGCTGCTGCTTTTGGTGCTGCAGCTGGTTTCTTTGCTTCTGCCATTAGTTTAGCCCTCCTTATAATGTAGCGCCGCTTTTTCTTGCGACTCTAACTTTTTTACCTTTAACTTCGGCGTGGCCGACTCTTGTAGGTTTCTTAGTTTTTGGATCAAGTAACATGACATTAGAAGCATTGATTGGAGCGTAGATCTCGATGATGCTTCCTTCTGGGTTAGCTTGAGTTGGTTTTTTGTGTTTTTTACGGACGTTTACGTTTTCAACGACGACTCTATTGCTTCTTGGATCAACTTTTTGAATTGTGCCAGTTTTGCCTTTATCGTTACCGCTGATAACAATGACCTTATCACCTTTTACAAAGTTCATAGTCTTTCCTCCTTATAACACTTCAGGAGCGAGGGAGACAATTTTCATGAATCCATCAACACCTTTTTCACGTAATTCACGTGCGACTGGACCAAAGACACGGGTTCCGACTGGAGCGTAGTCATCGTTAATGACAACAACAGCGTTATCATCGAATGCGATGGAACTACCATCTGCTCTTTGGACAGCTTTTTTAGTTCTGACGATGACGCACTTGACGACATCACCTTTTTTCACCTTACCGTTAGGAATAGCATCCTTAACTGCGGCAAGAATGACATCTCCGATAGAAGAGCTCTTACGCTTACTACCACCGTAGAGGTTAAATGCTCTAACACTTCTAGCACCACTATTATCAGCGACAACTAGGTTTGTTTCCTTTTGGATCATTTATTTATCCTCCTTAACTGGTTCAGCTGGAGCTTCCTCCTTTTTAGCAGGAGCTTCTTCTTTTGAAGGTTCTTCTGCTGGAACTTCAGCTTTTGCTTCGGCTGCCTCTAAAACTTCTTCTTTGAGTTCAGCTTCAGCTTCTTTAATTGTCATTTCAGCTTTCTTATCAATGCTGACAAGTCTGAAACGTTTTGTAGCGCTTAATCTACGGCAGCCCATGATAGTGACTGTATCACCGACCTTAGCTTCATTGTTTTCATCGTGCGCGTAATACTTCTTACCATATTTAACGCGCTTACCGTATTTAGCGTGTTTCTTGTGAGTTTCAACAAGGACAACAATGGTTTTATCGTTTTTGTTACTAACAACAACGCCTTGAATGCTCATACGAGTATTTCTTTCCATCAGTTATTCCTCCTTATTTAGCTTCACTTAATTCTCTTTCTCTGAGAACTAAGTTAACTCTTGCGATGTCTCTTCTAACTGTGATGACATCTTCACCTCTTTCAAGGGCTCCGACTGCTTTCTTTCTACGGAGTTCGAATAATTGTTCTTTAAGTGAGTAGAGCTTTTCTTTTAATTCAGCATTACTCAATTCACGGACTTCATTAATTTTCATAACTCTTACTCTCCTTTCTTAACAACTTTACATTTAATTGGGAGCTTATAAGCAGCGAGGCGGAGAGCTTCTTGTTCGATTTCAGGATCAACTCCTGCGATTTCAAACATAACTCTACCTTCTTGAACGACTGCGACCCAATCTTCTGGTGAACCTTTACCGGAACCCATACGGACTTCAGCAGGTTTTTTAGTTTTAGCGAGTTGTGGGAAGATTTTAATCCAAATCTGTCCACCTCTTTTGGTATATCTTGATAACACAATACGAGCAGCTTCGATTTGTCTAGCGGTGATCCAAGCTCCTTCTAAAGCTTGTAAACCGTATTCTCCGAAGTCAACGTGTGTACCAGATGTAGCTTTTCCTTCGTATCTAATGATGTGAGGACGACGATATTTTGTTCTTTTAGGTTGTAACATAGTATCTATTCTCCTTTCTCATCTTTTTGGAGTTCAGGACGGATTTCGCCACGGCAGATCCAAACTTTAACTCCGAGCCTACCATATTGAGTAGCTGCTTCTGCTGTAGCGTAATCGATATCACTTCTTAAGGTATGAAGAGGGATAATACCTTCTTTATAGCCTTCGCTTCTAGCAATATCAGCACCACCTAAACGGCCACTGACAACGGTACGGCATCCTTTAGCGCCAGCTTTTCTGACTCTTTGGATTGCTTTCTTTTGAGCAGTTCTGAAACTTGCTCTTTCTTCTAATTGCTTTGCAATGGAGTAAGCAACGATATTAGCATCTAAATCTGGGTTTTTAACTTCGACAACGCTAATTTTGATATCAGTGCCAACTGGAAGGAGCTTAGCAACTTTTTCTTTTAACTTCATAACATTAGCGCCGTTTTCGCCGACAATGAGTGAAACTCTAACTACGAAGATTGCGATACTAACAATGTTATTAGTCTTATTTCTTTCAATATCAATGTGTGATAATGAAGCATCTTTACATTCTTTAGTAAGAAGATTACGAATCTTGATGTCTTGATTTAAAAAGACATGATATTCTTGATCATTTGCGAACCATCTTGAATTCCAATCACGGTTAACGCCAACTCTCATTCCTACTGGATTAACTTTTTGTCCCATTCGTTTTCTCCTTATCTCATCTTAACTACACATGTGAGGTGTGAGCTTCTTTTAACTAAGCCTGATGCTGAACCTTTAGCTCTAGGAAGGTATCTTTTAATTCTCATACCATCATTTGCCCAGATGGAAGCGATATATAAGCTATCTTCATCCATTCCGAAGTTATTGACTGCATTAGCAGTAGCACTTTTAATTAACTTCTTAACTGGTTCACTAGCGGCTTTGTTAACGTTTTCTAAGATTCCAAGAGCGACTTTGACGTCTTTTCCTCTTACAAGGTCGATAACTAATCTAGCTTTACGAGGAGTAACTCTTACGTTAAGAGCGGTTGCTCTAGCTTCTGTAGGAGTTGGCTTAGCTGGTTTAGCTGGGGCCTTTTCTTCTTTAGCTTTCTTAGCTTTCTTTTCTTTTTTAGGAGCTTCTTCTACTGGAGTTTCCTTGATTTCTTCTTCAGCAGTGACTTTCTTTTTAGTAGCCATGACTTACCTCCTATTTACCAGCTGCTGCTGCTTTATCTTCAGCAGTGTGGCCTGTATGACCGGTGTATTTTCTTGTTGGAGCAAATTCACCGAGTTTGTGTCCGACCATATCATCTGTAACGTATACGGAGATATGTTCACGACCGTTATAGACTGCAAAGGTATGTCCAACGAATGCAGGATAGATTGTTGATCTTCTTGACCAAGTTTTAACAATCTCTTTTTTGTTAGCGGCATTTAATGCTTCTACTTTTTTCATTAAGTGTTCATCACAGAATGCGCCTTTTTTCAAACTTCTTGCCATTTTCTATACCTCCTTATCTATCATTGATTCTTCTAATCATGAGTTTAGAAGATGCTTTCTTTCTATTTCTTGTCTTAACGCCAAGAGCTCTTTTACCCCAAGGGGTACGTGGAGCGTCACGTCCAACAGGTGATTTACCTTCACCACCACCGTGTGGGTGATCGTTAGGGTTCATAACACTACCTCTAACAGTAGGTCTTACACCTGCCCAGCGGGTTTTACCTGCTTTACCTTTATTAATAAGGTTATATTCATCATTTCCAACGATACCAACTGTAGCACGGCATTCCGCTAAGATTTTTCTCATTTCGCCACTTGCGAGACGGACAGAGACATATCTTCCATCGACACCTAAGTGTTGAGCGGATGCACCAGCAGCTCTACAAAGTTGGCCGCCTTTTCCTGGAGTGAGTTCAATGTTGTGAATGAATGTACCTTCAGGAATGTTTTTGAGTTTCATACAGTTTCCTGTAACGATATCGACTGCTTCTCCGGAAACAATCTTATCTCCAACGTGTATATCTTTTGGAGCAATGATGTAACGTTTTTCTCCGTCTAAGTAACTTACTAAACAAATGTTTGCGTTACGGTTTGGATCATACTCGATAGTTTTTACAACAGCTGGGATGTTATCCTTGTTTCTCTTGAAGTCAATAATACGATACTTACGTTTATGGCCTCCACCAATGTGACGGCAAGTGATAACGCCTTGGTTATTTCTACCACCACTTTTTGGTAATGAGATTAATAAACTTTTTTCAGGAGTGCTTGTTGTAATTTCTTCAAATGTCGAGTTGGTCATGTTTCTTCTACTTGCACTAGTAGGCTTGTAGGTTCTAATTGACATTTCGTCTTCCTCCTATAATTTGGCACTAATCAACGATTAGTCCTTGAATAAGTCAATTGCTTCGCCTTCTGCGATAGTAACAACTGCTTTCTTGTAACCGGAGATAACACCTTTATAACGTGTACCTCTAGTTGTTTCTTTAGCTTTGACATTACTAATTTTGACATCAGTAACTTTCACTTGGAAGATTCTTTGGAAAGCTAATCTAATTTCTGTCTTGTTAGCGTCTTCAGCGACTTGAAGAGTTACTTTGTTTTGTTCTTGCATTAAGCTCATACTCTTTTCAGTAATTCTAGGAGCTTTAATGATTTCAAAGTCTCTTTCTGTAGGTTTTGAGAAGTTGTGCTTGATGACTTTTGCTTCTTCTTTTTTAGTTCTAGCCATATTACTTTAAATCCTCCTCAACTTTCTTAATGGCGTCTTTGCTCATTACTAAGTAGTCTGCATTGAGTAAGTCGACAACTGAGACGTTATCACTGCTTACTAATTTGACCCAACCTAAGTTACGAACAGAGGCGAATGTATTTTCATCAATATCATTGACGACCATTAACACTTTTGTTTGAGCGTTGACTGCTGCTAAGAATTTAACGCAGTCTTTGGTTTTCTTTCCTTCGAAAGCGATCTTATCAACAACGACGAGTCCTTCTTTAACTTTTAAGCTAAGAGCACTCTTCTTTGCTAATGTGTATTCTTTCTTATTTTGGGAAAGCTTCCAAGTTTGATTGCCATCTGGTCCGAAGACGGTACCACCGCCAACCCAGATAGGAGATCTTGTTGTACCAGCTCTAGCTCTACCAGTACCTTTTTGTCTCCAAGGCTTTTTACCGCCACCACTCACTTCATGGCGGACTTTAGTTTTTGCTGTTCCTTGTCTTTGGTTTGCTTGTTCGACTTGGACAGCGTTGAACAATGCTTGAGTGTGAGGTTCAACTGCGAAGACACTAGCGTCTAAACTAACTTTAGAAACTTCTTCGCCAGCCATGTTAAGTACTTTAACACTGACGGATTTCTTTTCTGCCATTTTGCTTACCTCCTACTCTTATTCTGCTTTAGCTTCTGCTTCAGCTGGTGCTGGAGCTTCTTCTTTAGCAGGTGCGTTACGAACGATAAGTGGTTTTACACTCTTAGCGTTTTTAACTGTTTTAATGTGACTACGGATTGTAACAATACCTTTTGTTGGTCCTGGG
>Ga0256407_10008617_pt1 | contig 14881 bp, 3 predicted proteins | sample RumenRJG_04DNA_FD_193489 | JGI IMG/M metagenome (GOLD analysis project Ga0256407, IMG submission 193489) | Bovine rumen microbial communities from Lethbridge, Alberta, Canada - RJG_04 | ecosystem: Host-associated > Mammals > Digestive system > Stomach > Rumen | place: Canada: Alberta | collected... | reverse complement strand
TTTTTTGTTTGTATATTTGTTTTTTTGTTTTTTTTATCCATTTTTTTTTTTATTTTTTTTAATTTAATAATATTATATTGTATTAAATGAATGTAGATTAAAACATTTTTAATTTGTTTTTTTTATATTTTTTTTTATAATTTATTAATTAAATTATTAATATTTAAATAATGTCAAGTCAAAAATTAAAAGATTAGTAAAATCTAAAAAAATAAAAAAATATAGTGATTATAGTTTCAAAATTGTATTAGTAGGTGATACATGTGTAGGAAAAAGTTCTTTATTAATTCGTTTTTGTGATGATACATTTACAGATAATTACATAACAACTATTGGAGTTGATTTCAAATTCAAAACTGTATTATTAAAAGATAAAAAAATTAAAATTCAAATATGGGACACTGCAGGACAAGAAAGATATCGTTCAATGACTACTGCTTATTATAGAGGTGCAAATGCAATTATTATATGTTATGATATTACTAATCATGAATCTTTTGATAATTTAAATAATTGGGTTAATGATGTTAAAAAATATTCAAATGATGATACTGATATTTTTATTTATGGTAATAAAATGGATCAAGAAGATAAAAGACAAGTTTTAATTAGTGAAAAAGATGATTTTGAAAATCATTCTCATTATAATGTATTTGAAGTTAGTGCAAAAACTGGAGGAAATATTGATCAGTCTTTTAAGCAAATTATTGAAACTTTAATTGAAAAAAAGTAAATTTTAATATTTTTTAATTTATTTATTTTTATAGGAGTAAAAAAACAAGTAAAAATAATATTTTATTAGAAAAAGATGAGAATGAAAAAAAATTATGTTGTTTAGTATAAAAATATATATATAATAAAATTAAATTAAATAAATAAAAAAAATAGCAAAAAAAATTTAAAAAAAAAATAAAAATGAAAACATTCACAATAATAATCATAATAACAACCATCTTGAAACACTCATATTCTTTAATAACAAGACTCCATTCAATCCCCGCAAAAAATTACTTATCTCTCCGTTCATTAGAACTATCAACATCTTATGGTAATGCTCATGATTTAAATTATTACTATTCCTATCTTTACGTTGGAAAACCACCTAAACCTCAATCCTATATTTTAGATACTGGAAGTTCAATAACAACATCTCCATGTTCCTTATGTAATTCATGTGGTACACATCAAAATGGTTTATATAAAATATCAAAAAATCAAATTTTAAAATGTAGTAATGAAAGTTGTTCTTATGTTAATAATAAATGTGGTATTTCTGATTCAGACTGTTCATTTTATATTTCTTATTCTGAAGGTTCTTCAATTGGTGGAGTTTATGTTAATGAATTTATTAATTTTGGTAATTCTTATAATGAAAAAGATTCTTTTGAATTTCCCATTGGATGCACTAATCGAGAAACTCATTTATTTGTTACTCAGTTAGCTGATGGAATTATGGGTTTACAAAATAATAATATGGGTTTTGTTTCTATTTTATATAAACTAGGAAAAATAAAAAATCATCTTTTTAGCTTGTGTTTTGCTTTGCATGGTGGTTTTTTTTCTATTGGGGAAATAGAATATAAATCTCATTTAAGTGATGATATTCATTATTTAAATATTACTAAAGATAATTTTTATAAAATTAATTTAAAATATATTGAAATTAATGATAAAGTTTTAGAAGTTAATGGAGAAAATAATATTCAAAGATATACTTCTTTTATTGATTCTGGAACTACTATTTCTTATTTTCCAAAAATATTTTTTGATGAAATTAATCAACTTTTTCAAAATTTATGTGAAGGTAATGAAGGAAATTGTGGGAAATATAGTATTGATTCTGAATTAGGTTCTTGTTTTACTCTTAATAATAAAACTCATATGGATTATGTTTTAGATAATATTTTACCTAATATTACTTTTAAATTTAATGATTTTGATTATATTTGGGAACCTAGAGATTATTATTTTGATAATAGTAATGGATATATTATACAATTTTGTCTTGGATTTAGTTATGGATCAAAATTTACATTAGGTTCTACTTGGATGAGGAATCATGATATTATATTTGATAGAGAAAAAATGAGAGTTGGATTCGTTAAAGCTAATTGTAATTATATAAATACAAATAGTAAAAATGAGGAAAAGATTTATAATAATAATAATAGTAATCATGATAAAGATGATAGAGATGAACATATAATTGATATTAATGAGCATAATAATGGTATAAATGGATATAATAATAATTTAAATGATAAAATTATTAATAACAAATTTAAATTATTTATTGTTACAATATTTTTTATAACAATATTAATATGTCTAATAAATTATATTATTAGAAAAAAATGTTTTTCTCAATCTAAAAGGTTTAATCAAGCAGTTGAAGAAGTTACTAATACAAATAGAAGTACTAATGATGAGAATAATAAAATGCATGATAAAGAAAAATCAAAAACTTTAGAAATTATAGAAATTGGGAAAAAATAAATTTTATATAATTAATAATAAATCATATATTATCTTATATTAAAATTTTCAATAATTTAAAAAATTAAGGAAATAAAGTTCTATAATTTCTTAATCTGTTTAATTTTTCTCCAAATATTTTTAATTTTTCATTATCTCTTCTTTTAGAATATAAATACCCAATTATAAGTTCAATAATGAGTTCAAATACACATAAATCTAATAATTCACTAATTATAAAAATAATGATCCAAGTATTTTTTTGCTCAATCCATATTTTTAAAAAACCAAAAGATATATAAAAACTTATAATCCATAAAGGAAAACATAATATAATACCAAAACATGTATATATAAAATTTTTTTTTTGAATTGAATTAAAAAGTTTAAGAATATATAATTGACTTCCATTAATTACACTTTTAAAAAGTTCTGTTCTATCTTTTAAAGAAGTATAAAACATAATATTAATAGGATAGATTAATAAATTTGATATAATTGATGTAAATAATGAACATAATAAACATTTTAAAAAATTTTTTGATAATATATTTCTATCATATGTTAAAAGAATAGAAATTAAAATCATATTAATATTAATCTGTGTTAATAAAATAAATAATTTTTTCCATCTTTTATTAAAAAGTGAAAGATTAATAAATGAAGATAAAAAAATATGTCTTCTTTTAATATTCCAAAAGATAAAATCATTTTTACTAATATTTAAATTAGTATATAATTCTAATGATTTTTGATAATTAAAATCTTTCTCATTTGGTATTTTACCTAATTTATTATTAATATCATGAAATTTTTTAATTGAAATATATTCATGATTTTCTATATCTTCATTATTAAAATAATTATTCTTCTTTTTATATATCACAATATCATTTTTATTTTGAACTTTTTTATTCATTCTCATACTTGAACTTCCATCAAAGGAATTATTTTCATTTTTAAATTTTACATGTTTACTTAGATTTGTTTGTTTTGATTTAGAACTTTTTTCATCTTCATTTTTAATTTCTTTATTATAAGAAATAGAAAAATCAAAATCATCAAACATATGTTTTATATCTTTAACTTTTTCATCATTTTTTTTTAATTGACTAAAATATTTTATTATATTTTCATCATTTAATCCAGCATTAATTTGATTATATGGATTATGAATTTTTATTATTTCTATTTTTAGGAAATTTAATTCTTTAATTTGTTCAAAATAATTTGAATCATAAAAAAAAAAGAATATAGATGTAAAAATAAAAAATATAAAATTAAATATACAAATTATTAATGCTGGATTATTTGAATAATTATTTTTCCATTTGAATAAATAATATTTTTTTAAATAAAAAAATCTACCTGAAATATTATATTCAGGAAAATTTAAAATAATCATTGAAGTAAATATTCCGGTTTTTTTGGAATTAAAAATAATATAATTATTTTCCATATTAAAACTATCATATTCAATATCATCTTTAGAAAAAATTTCTAAATGATATGGATTTGAATAAATTAAACCAGTAAAATTATATATACTATAATATTTTTTAATTCTTTCTTCAACTGAATCATATGATATTTCCCCTGTTAAATTAACATAAACAGGATCAGAAAATAAAGGTTCTTTTATTGAAGTAAATAAATTGTTTGAAAATAAATGTCTAATTTCATTAAATTCTTCAATCCAATTATATGAATTAAATGATAATAATATTTTTAATGGTTTTTCATTACAATTTAAAGAAATTTCTTCTCCATTTAAATCATATATTTTTATTGATATTATTCCACTTGTTATATTTGGATAAAAGATTGTTTCATAACTAAATAAATTTTGTTTATAGATTATTAAATTTAAATAATAATCAAATTTTGAATATTTATCTTTTAGACAATCCATAAAATTTATATATGGTAAATAATTCTTTTCAAATTTATGTTTTTCATAATATGAATATTCAATAAAATTTTCATTTATTTTAATTAAATGATAATTAAAATGTTTTGTTGAAAATTCATAATCTTTTTGATAATTTTGTATTAAAAATATAGTATTTTTATTTATTATTTCTATGAAATTATTAAATGCAATTTTAAAAATTTTTTGTTCATCAAAGGATAAAGTAATATTTCTTAAATTTATATTTTCATTTAAAGAATATTTATTTTCTAATTTCATTATATTTTCTTTATTATAATAGTAATTAAAATAAAAATCAGTAAAATCAAATAATTTATCAATATAATTTTGATTTTGTAAAATATAATTTTTTTCTTCAATTAAAAAATTAATAAAATCAATTAAATAGTCATTAAAAAAAGAATTATCTTGCATAAAATTTTGAGCAGCAAAAAACAAATTATAAACAGTATTAAATAAATAATTATTAATATAATTAATTCCCAAAGTACTTTTCCTATTATTCATAATATCAAAAACAACAATAAACAATTCTTTATAACACTTTTCCAATTTTAAATATCCAATATTTTGTATTTGGCAAAATACACCTAAATATCCTTTATCACAAAAGCAATTTATAGAAACATCAATTAAATTACATTTACCGAATCCATTACATAAATTATCATTACAATAAGGATCATTTATAATAACAGAAAGAAAATCAAATTCATTTTCATAATAAGTATATTCTTGATTAATCATAAGATTTTTATTAATATTACTTCCACAACTTTTTAAAAATTCACTTCTTATAAAATATTGTTCATCTGTAAATGTTTCTTCTAATTGATAATTACTTAAAACTTTCTCTAAATCATATTCACTTGAATCAATTTTATTTATAATTTTAATACTTTGTTTCAAAATTGTTTCTCCATTCAAAGAATCTTTAGCTTTACAATAAATATCAATTAAAGAATATTCATCAGTATAATATCTAGGAGTAAAATTTCTATATATTTCATTTAAATTTGAAAAACCATTTGTTAAAGGAATTTCATAATTAGAATTTTCTTCAATATAATATAAAGAATATTCAATTGGTGTTACAGAATTTTCATCAGTAAAATCTTTACAAATAATAATAAAAGTAGTTGAATTTAAATAACCTATTTCAGGAATTACTTTTAAACTTCCTCCTATTGGTGGTGAATTCATTACTAAAATCCATTTTTTTCTCTCAGAAACAAATTTTTCATTCGATTCTGCTTTAACCTCAAGTTCAAAAACATATTTATGACCTAATTTAAAAAAATCAGGATTAACAAAAACTTCTAATTGACTATCATCAGAAATAAATGGATTATCATAAATATAATACATATCATCATAACCTAATTCACTATTTAATTCATTTGTTTCTTCATAATTAAAATACCATTTTGTTGAAACTGTACTATCAGTTTCAAATATTAAATTTGCTTTTAAATGATTAAAAGTTGTTAAATCAATTGAATTTAGATTATTTGGTTCTATTAAATTAACTTCAATATCAAAAAATGTACAAGTATTTGGTTGAACTTTACTTTTAACTAAACCATATTCTTCACAATTTAATATACATGTATTTTCTAAGAAATTGAAATAATAAATTCCATTACATTGTGTACATGAATTATATAAAAATGATGTACATTTAAAACATGTTTCATGACATTTTCTACATTGATTTATATTGTCATTTTCATATTTGAAATCACCACATGAGGTAACACAATATTCATTTGGGTTTATATAATCTAAATATTTATTTGATTCTTTGCATATTATACAATTTTCAGATAATGTGGAAATTTTTTCACATTCTGAAACTTTTGTTGGTAATTTTGAAATACATGATAATGAATCATAATATTCTCCTAAAGGACATAATTTAAAATTATCTAATTCAAATGTATCTGTTGATATTGTACTTTTTTTTTTTACTATATTATATCCTATAAAATCTGACATGTATGAAAGTTCAATTTCTGTTTCTGTTTTTTCTTCTTTGAAAATTAATTTGCTTCCTATATCTTTATACAAATTTTTGAAATACATTAATAAACCTGGAAATTTGGATAATATTTCATCTTTATTAAAATAAATATCTTTTGAAATTATATTATAGTAATTATATTGTTGCCATAATTTTATTTCTCTTAAGAAAATAAAACCAAAATTTGTTAATGAATTAGTGTTTCTATATATTTTAAAATATTTATCTTTTGTGTTATCATTTATTATATTTTCATGATTAGGATAATAAACATTTAAAGTCTTTAATATATATTTATCATCAATTAAAAAATATTCATTTTCCAATAAATTAGTACCACATCTTATATAATTCCATTTATCAAAATAAATTTGTTTTGTACTTTGATCAACTAAAAATTCATTTAATCCTTCAGTATTATCAAAAATAGGATAACAAGTAACTTTCAAATCCCCATCAAAAAATAAAGTAATTTTATTATGAAAATTCCATTCTAAATGAATACCTTTAAAATTATTATTATAAACATAACTATAAATAAAACACCAAAATTCAATAGTATATTCATGAGTTTGTGTAACAAGAGCATTTGAATATTTAATAGGTTCAATATTGGAAAAATCTAAATATGGAATTTTCTCACAAAAAGTTTCCTTATTTGAATTTTGTCTTAACCAATAAACTCCTTTTGTAATATCACAAGTACATTTTTCATTATTATCCCCATAACATAATTCATTACATTCACTATTACAATCAATACAATTTGATAAAGTATAATCATAATTAAAAAATTTATTATCATTATTACAATAATAATTCTCATCGAAATATTCAGTATAATCAGGTACACATGTAATTAATAAATTATGTGATAATTGATCATTAGTAACACAAGATGAAGAATCCATTGAATGAAGTGGGAAATTTAAAAATAAATCTAATTGTCTTGTTGTTTCAATTCCCATAATTTTACCAAAACCACCTTCATATAATTTTTTATATATTCTAAGATCATTAAATAATGCTATGCATTCATTACCTATATTAAGTTCTGTTACTAATATTCCACTTGATGGTATTGAATATTCATTTTCATTTAATGGAATTTCTTTTTGATTTACATTAAAAGTGAAAATATTTGGATAAATGTTATTTCCTTCATTACCTGATATATAAATACCAATTGAAATTGGAATCCATTTTCCTAAATCATTTCTAAATTCTTTATATTCAAATGCATTTATATTACTTTCTCTCATTACTAAATAATAGTTTTTAATATCAAATGCTAAAAAAGTTATTGAATTTAATGAAATTAAATTTGGATAATCTACTTGAACTCCATTTACAACATCATAAAATTTTAACCAAAATGTAATAGTCAATCCTTTAAGAGAAGTCACATCAGAATTTGGATTTACAATATTAAACATAATTGTTTTATTACTAGGTGATGGTATACTTAAATAATAGTTTTTATTTGAATATATACAGCTTTGTCCTTTTAACACATAACCTTCTTTACATTCATAACATTTATTATTATTTTCTTTTTCATAACATCTTTTACAATTTGAATCACAGGATTCACTTATTATTTGATAATTTGTTATTGATTTAATAACTTTTCCCATATTTGCATTTCCCCAATCAAATTTTGTTGAATAATTATGTAAAATTATATGATCTTTATTATATATTTCATTAGAGTTTGTTAATGAAAAATCAATATTTTCAAAATTTGGATTTATTGAATTTATAAATATATTATTATCCATATATTTAATTGATAAAGGATAATTTATTATTAATGATTTTGGTGTTTGAGTTAACATTTTTGTATTAAATGCTTGAATTAAATCTATTGAAGCTGTTTTAAAATTCCAAATATGTATATTTGAATAATATGCACTTCCCCATTCAATTCCTATACTATTTCCACTTTGGAAATTACATTTTGATTTATAACCTTCTCCTCCTTTATTTGAACAAAAAGATATATATGATAATAATAAAGGTTCATTTATAATTTTTGAAATTTCATTTCCAAAATTTTCAATTATAATAACTTTATCATTATCTATATCAACTTTAATTATAATTTTATTCCATTCATATTGATGTAAATTATTTAAAGGAATATCATTAACACTATTTTTTATTCTATAATAATAAACTTTATTAAGTTTTATTATTTGATGAGGATAAATTAAAAAATAATGATAAACATGATTATTAATTTCTTCAGTACAATAAATATTATCAAACATAATCCAAAATTCAATAATATAACCAATATTCAACTGATTTTTTAAATCATCACTAAATCCATAATTAATATTAAAAGGATTATTACATCTACTATAAAATAAAGCTCCATCATTACTATAAGAATTATCCTTTTTAATACATTGATAATTAATTCTATTATAATTATCATTACATAAAAATGATATTTTAAAATTTTGTAATTCTGATGAGAGATGAGGACAAGTTTTTATTATTTCATTTGATAAACAATCTGTATTACATAATCCCATTGAATTATGTGTTCCTGGTGATCTTGTATTAAAATCACAATTATTTGAACAAAATGTAGTGCCATCATCATTAATTGTTAAAAAACTATTTGAACATATTAATGGTGTAAATTCATCATTACAAAATTTAGCATTTAAAGCATTTTCATTACAATATATTATTTCTTCACATAAATTAGTATTAATATTATATTTTTCTTTTTTAGTAGGATCACATAAAGGAAGAAATATAAAATTTGAAGGTAATTTTATATCATTTACATTTGTTGATGGTATTTGTATTAAATTAGAAGTAATTTCATTTTTTAAATTAAACTGTTGAATTTGAACACTAAAAATATTAGCATTTAATTGATAATTATCAAAATTTATAGCAAGAGATAAAGAAGGTAAAGAATTAATTTTAGTAAGATCTATATATTTATAATTAAAATTAGGAGGAATATAATCACGAAATAAATATAAAGCTCTTATAAATATTTGATTAGTATCATCTAATATTTCAACTTTTAATTTTGAATTTCCACTTATAAAATAACTCAAAGGTTCATCATTTTTAATTTTTTGATCATTATCTTCATATAAAGTTTCTGATATTAAATCATTTAAAACATCATTTAAATGAAATTTTCTATTATATGTAGATAATGAGCATTGAATAAATAACCATTTACCATTTATATTTATATTTGAATTCATTGCTTTATTTAAAACTTTGGAATATTTAACTGATATAGAATCACTATTATCATTTATAATTGATTCATATGGATAATGATATTGTGGAAAACAATAAGTATATAAAAGAGAATTATATTGCATTGATATTTTCATATGTTTATTCCATGATATATGTACACCTTTTAATAAAGTTTCATATTTTTCAAAAAGAATCCAAAATGAAATTCCATAATTATGACTATAACTGGAGTGAATATTATTAATTTCAAAATAATGATTTTGTATCTTTGAAAAATCTATAAATTTTATGCATTTACCACTTTGTCTATCATAATATTCTCCTTTTTCAGTACAAAAAGTTAATATTGAATAAGATTCATCAATATAATTACTTCCAATAATATCATTTACTTTATAATCTACTTCAAAATCTTTTGGATTATCTAAAATATTTAAATCAATTATTTTCTTTTGACTATTATAATTATTAAAAGCAGTATTCCATTGATGAAGTAAATTATCAAATTTTTTATTAATAATTTCAATTTTAGAAAGAAAAGCAGATGAAGGAAAAGCATCACTCCATAATCTAATATATTGAAAAAATAAAACTCCCCAATCATCAACATTTGTTAAATCTTTTATAATTAAAGAAGTTCTTGTATTCAATAATCCAGATGGAATTGAAGTGTAAGAAAATTTAGTATTAGAATTTTTCTCATATGTATTAATGTAAAAATTATTTTCATTATAATCAATTGCACAATGTAAAAAATTCCATTTTTTCATTTCAAAATCTAAATATTCACTTTTTGTAGGAATTGAACATTTAAATTTATATTCATTTAATGTGGTTTTTTCCACTGAAATTATATTATGTCCTAACCATTCAATTGAAAATCCATTAAAAACATTATCAACATAATTATATGCATAAACCCAAAAATGCATTGTGAATTTTTTTGTTAATGAAGCTGTTGAAATATCATTTATTATTATATCATTTATTTTAGCAAAATTTACATAATCATATTTTTTACAATAAAAACTTTTCCATGTTCCAATGAATAATTCTTCTTGATTATTTTTAAAATTACAAGCAAGACCATCTTTTCCTTTTTTATAACATATTTTAATATTATTTTGGTCACAATTAGTAATTTTTTTCTCTTCATTAATTCCATTAATAAAATTATTATTTGTAATACCTAAACTATTATCACTATTTAATTCTGTATAATCATAATTATCAAAATCACAATTATATTGATTTGAGAAACCAATACTTGGATTTATAGAATTATCACTTAATAAACAAGTATTACTTTTAGTAAAATATACTTTTACTAAATTTGGCCAATCATTATAATTATATTGTGCTTGATCATGATATTGAAAAGAGTATGCTCCAATTAAAAATGTATTATAAATTTTTAAATCTTTAAATAAGGCATATAAATTATCATCAAAATGTATTTTATTTAATTTTAAATCACTTGATATTTGATTTATTAATTCTGTATCTTTATTAAATAATTCAAATCTAAGCATCCAAGGAAAAAAATCTTCTTTTTCTTTATTATAATATGATACACTTATAAATGCCCATTTACCAATATATTTTCTGAAATGATAAAAATTACCTAACACTATTTCTGCATTACCATCAATTTGAACAAGATTTAAACCATAATAATTAGAATTTTCAATTGGATCAAATGTTAATTTTAAATTATCACTATAGTATATAATTGTATTTGCATTATTTGATGTAAATCCATAAAATTTAATCCAAAATGTTATTGTAATTGAAGATTTATAAGTTGAATCTAATAAATTAATATTGAATTGTGTATTATGTGGTAATTTTAATACTTTATCTTTTAAATCTGTAATAAGTAAACATAAATTATTTAAAAGAATATAACCATTATTACATTCATAACATGAATCATCAAAATGACATCTTTTACAATTTAAAATTGAACATTCTTTCAATATTTTATTCTCAGAAATCAAAGATCCAAATTTATTTGTAATTTTAATATAATCAAAATTTTTAGCATAATTATATTGAGGGAAATTCCAAGAATTAAATCCTTCTCTTAATATTAAACCCGAGCCATAATCATTATATTCAGTAAATTTATTATTTTGAATATATGTACCATAAAGAGGATAATATGCAATTATTGATGATAATCTAGAATCTTTATATAAATCATAATATCTAATTATAAATGAAGGTTGCACAGAATTTCCATTATAAACTCTTAAATTTTTATAAAATGCACTACTCCAATATATATTATTTCCATCACAATTTGATGGATCACCATTACAGAAATATATTTTTTCTAAAGTCATTTTATTTTCAGTTGAAGATATTAATATATCATTAAATTTATTATTTGCAGAAATGTAAACATTTGTTTTTTTATTATAATCTTCTTTAGGATCATATATAACATTTAATATTAAATGATTCCATTCAAATATATTTACTATATCATTAATAGTTGGTTGATTTACAGTAGAAGAAGTAATAATTTTTAATTGGAATTGATTCAAATCATAATTTGAATAAGTTAACATAATATGATTTGTATAAAATAAATAATTATAATCTAATTCATTTTTTGGTTTAAATTCAGTTGTATCAATATACATCCAAAATTCAATTATATAAGAATTTAATTTATAATTTGAGAAATCTAATTTTATATTTGCAGGATTAAAATATGTATTATAATAAAATACTTTTTCATCACTTTTTTTTTCACATGTATAAAACATATCAAAATAATCTGAATTAATACATTCAAATTGTGATTTCATATTTTGTAATTCATCATTATTATCTAAACATTTTGCTTTTGAATTTAATGTACAATTAAAATTACAAAATCCTTTATTTGTTTCTAAACCAAAAACCATTGAAAATGTATTTGGACAATTAGAATTGCAATTTACATTTGAAGGATTTGAATAATCTAAATAAAAATTATCATCACATGTTATTATTGAATTATCATCATTTTGTAATATTGAATTTGATTTCTTTGTTAATTTTTCAGTATATAAAAAATCACTACTTGAAAATTTAATATTTTTTTTATCTAAAAGAGGTAATCTTTTAAAATTTTTAGGTGGAATTAAAGAAAACATTCTTGAATTTGTTGGAAATATTGTTATACTTGATTTTAATAACCCTGAATCATAACTATAAGTTTCTATAATATATGAATTACCATTTTTTTCAATGTAATTAAATGGAATTATAAATAATAATTCTGGTAATATTGAATTTGATGTAACTATTTTTTCTAATTCAAAATATTTTATATCATATGGATCTGGTAAATATTCTTTGAATAAAATCAAATTTTTAATATAAAAATATCCTTCATTATAATTAAAAGAATCAAAATTTTCAAATTTTAATGATATTGATTCTCCTTCATGATAATAATATTTATAATGATTATCATTTTTAATTTCTTCTTCTTCTCCACTTATATATGAATCCTTATATAAAACATCATAATCTATATTATCGTTTATATTTGAAATATCAACATCATTATAAGAAAAAATTCTAATAAAATTAATTTTTTTTCCTTCTTCATGGTCTTTAGAAATTCCACATTTAAAATAAATCCATTTATTTTCAACTAAAAATTCATCCGATTTTTCTAAACATTCAATTACAATTTTTGAATTAATATTTAAAAATTTTACTTTTAATAAATGAGAAATAATTTCAGGTTCTTTCTCTAAATTATTATAATTATTAACATAAAACCAAAAAGAAATAGTCATTCTATTATTTCTAGGAGGAGGAATATTAAAAATATTAATAGATTGAAACATTGATAAATCAACATAACCAATGTTACATTTTCCATTATCAGAATAAAAATTAAATGCATGTCTATTACATTTATTACCACAATTAGTATTAGAATCACTATCATAACAATCAAAACATGATGGATCACATTTAACACATTCACCTCCTTTACAAGCAAATCCTTCTACACAAGGATTAGTTAAATAATCACATATTGATTTACCTGTTATTGTATAATAACCATTATATCTATAATTAATAGGTTTTGGTTCTATTTCCATTATTGTCCAATAAAATGCAACCCCTGGTGATTTTGAATATGAATCAAATGAATATTTTATTTTTTTTATTGAATTTAATATTTTTGGTGTTGGTGTTGTTATTGGATTTATACATGATATTAAATATTCTTCTTGGTCTAATGAATCAAAATTTGATAAAGTTGGATCATTATTTATTGGTTTTATTGTAATTTTTAATAATTCTGCTGAATTACGATTAATCTGAAATTTACATATTTCAGTTAATGGAGAATCTCCTATTGATATTGATATATAACCTGAATTTGAGTAATGATTTATTAAATATAAATTATGAATTAAGGTATATTTACTATTTAATATTTTTTGAACTGGAAAATCACATTCAATTGTATTTTTTGAATCATCATATACAATATTTGAATAAATTTCTTTATAATCAGTATTAAGACCATTTATTGATAAATATGAAGGATAATTTTTTTGTGTTTGAAAATCACATGATGTTTCCCTATTTAGTGATATTCCTTGATTTAAAATATATTCTTTTATTGTATTTAAAGTAAAGTATTTCGCTGCTATTAAATATTTATTATAATCATTTGAATCACCAAAAATTAAATCATCAATTTTATAACTTTCAGGAAAAAAATCATAACAATTTATAAAATATAATATTGTCAATAAATTAAATATATCGTATTTCATTATACTTATTATTTAAAAAATAAAAATCATAAATTTATTTAAAAGACCCAAAACATATTTAAAAAAAAATTTACATTTAATTTATTTATTTATTTTAACCTTTATTTTAATTTATAAAACAAATTAGTTGAAAAATGGAAATATATGATGTTTATCAAATTTTAAATAATTATCCTAGTGCTCTAAAATGTAATGATATAATCTAAATTTTCTGGATTCAAAATAAAAAATAATTTCAATATAATTGAATTTGCTGAAGAAGTAAGCTTTGAATCAGATTAAAAAAAAATGATTTCAATGTTGAAATTAATTGTATTAAAGAAAAAATATTTATTATGGTTTGGGAAAGAAATACTAAAATTGAAATTTTTTATTACTCAAAAAATGATTTTAATTAATAATTCA
>Ga0256407_10008616_pt1 | contig 14883 bp, 6 predicted proteins | sample RumenRJG_04DNA_FD_193489 | JGI IMG/M metagenome (GOLD analysis project Ga0256407, IMG submission 193489) | Bovine rumen microbial communities from Lethbridge, Alberta, Canada - RJG_04 | ecosystem: Host-associated > Mammals > Digestive system > Stomach > Rumen | place: Canada: Alberta | collected... | reverse complement strand
CGGAACGATAAAGACTAACAATGCTGACGGTTCTTATATAGGTTGTATCGTCGGATGGTCTGGCAGTGGCGGCAGATGGACCTTTGACCGTGTTTACAGTCATCCGTCCGCTCGTCCCGAAGCCAAGATAATATGGTTCTGTGTATATTACAATGGTAATGCTCTTCCTTGGGGAACCAATGGCAGCAGTTTTACCGTTACCAGTACCGAATGGACTGACTGGGGAGTCAATCATTACAACAAAACCAACCAGAGCGAAGTGGTCAGCCTGATGAACGGCCGTCAAGCCGACACATGGCATATTGTTGACAACAGTGCCGTACCAGTTATGCAGACTACAGAGAAGACGCTGACAGGGACTCAGTTGGCAGAAGCCTTAGGCAACGACAACTGGGAGGTGGTCGACGGCAAGGTCGTACCCATGAAGTTAACTTCTTCTTCAGACGTTACGGCTGACCAGTTGCTGGTTAACATCACCGGTGGCTGGACGAAGGCGAACGGTGTACTAGTGCCCGAGACCTCGACAAGGGACTATGTCACACCCACCATTGTGACACATACGGCCGACGACTTCAAAGAGTTCTACCACGAGAATAGCGGTAAGATAGAGAAGGAACTGCTGACGCAGACCCGCCAGAGCAGTGTGCTGCTGACGTGGAACACCGACGGCTACCCCATCGACTTCTTCAACGTGATGCGCCGCGTAAAGGGTGAGGGCGACAACGACTGGAAGGTCATCGCCACCAATCTGGACCAAATGAGTTACGAGGACACCAGCGTGTCGCCCCTGGCTACCTACGAATATAAGGTGGTGGCCATCAACGACTGCGAGGGCCGCGACAGTACCGAGACTCAGGCGAAGGTGGGCGAGTGTAAGCACACCGGACGACTGGAGGGCTATGTGCGCTTCAACGACGGCACGAGTGCCGCCGGTATCCAGGTGGACGTGTTTCATGACGGACAGCAGGTGACAAGCGTCTATACCGACGACAACGGACACTACGTCGCCGACGAACTGTCGTACTACGGCAATACGAAAGTCGATTATGAAGTGAGTGCCGTCAGTAATCGTCCTGGCGTAGAGTTCTTGCCGAAGCGCCCCGGCGTCACTTTCAATGCACATAGCAACGACGAGACGATGCGCGAAATCGTCGTACAGAACGGTAAGCACTTCTCGGGCTTCGTCATGTACGACGGCACGAGCATCCCCGTGAAGGGTGCCAACTTCAAGGTGAACGGACAGACGGTCTACAACACGCAGGGCAAAGTGCTGGAGACGGACTACGACGGTAGTTTCTCGTTCCAGGTGCTGCCAGGCATCGACACCATCCAGGTGGTGATGAACGGACACAAGTTCACCAACGACGGCTACTATAAGAGTGCCGCCGGTCACGACTTCACCGCCGACGTGGCCAACACCTATTTCTACGATGCCACGAAGGTGAAACTCGCCGGACGCGTCGTGGGTGGCAACGACCAAGGCAAGTTGCCGCTGATGAACAACTTCTCGAAGAACAATCTGGGCGATTCGCTCACCATCGTGCTCGCCCTGGAGGGCGACAACACGTCGTGGCTGGTCTACGACAACCAGAACCCTAACCGCACCGAGCGCAGAGAGGTGGTGCGTCACCAGCACAACGGCGACAAGCATTACACCACGGTGAAGACAGAGCGCAAGCGCATGACCATCTGGCCCGACGAGAGAACAGGCGAGTACGAGGTGCTCCTGCCACCTGTGCGCTGGAAGGTGCAGCAGGTCTACTGTAGTGGCTATCCCACGCTGTTCCAGGAGGGACAGGTGAGCGAGGTGGTCGATCTGACCGACTGTCTCACACCCAAGGACACCACCTATGTGGGTACCTATAAAGATATTGACACCATCACGGTGGTAGACCCCAAGGTCAGTTGCCACGCCGTCTACAACCGCATCTACCACAGTCCCGTGGAGGTGACCTACAGCCAGTTGGGCTACGACACGTTCAGTTACTTCGGCGACAAGAACTACATGGCCACCGACCTGGCCGGCAACTCTACCGAGGTGCCCCTGGCCTGGCTTGACCCGAAAGACTCGGTGACGGTCCACTATAGTTTCGGCCATCCTGTGTACAGCGTGGAGCGTAAGTACACCATCGAGTTGCAGGTGGGCGAGAACTATTACTACAACAACGACCAGACGCGCAAGCCCGACATCGTCAGACTGGGCGGAGGCATGGCCATGATGCAGAACGGACTGAAGCCCGGCTCCTTTGATGCGCCGGTGGAGGTCGACAGTCTCGGACGCGCACGATTCACACTGCAGGCTAACCAGACGCCGGTGCTGCTCACTGGCGACAACGCACTGAAGACGGTGACCTTCACCGTGATGCGCGACGGCAACTTCATAGAAGCCAAACCCCTGCAGGCTTACGTGCTCAATATGTTCCCCGTCGGCACGAGCAAGGACATCCTGACCGAAGGTCATCCCGTGTTGTTCGACATCCTGCGCGACCCGCCCGGGGCCTACAGCACGAACACGCTGGCCAAGGGCAGCACGCTGAACTTCTCATACGCGATGAATCTCACGCTGACGGCCGGTATCTCCATGTGGTTTAACTCGGCTAAGAAACTGGATCTGGTCGATGCCACCGTGGCAGCGCCAGCCGGTGCGGGCAAGGCTGTCGGTCCTATCATGAGCGGCCAGGCAGAAGAAGTCACGGTAAACGAACTGATGTACAATATGCAGGGCAACAAGGCCTTCTCGTACACAATGGTCGTTAACAACAACATCAGCACCAGCGGCGACCCGTCGATGGTGGGTGCCGATGCCGACCTCTACATCGGTACGGTGCAGAACGTCGTGTTGACACCTATGTCGACCATTCGCGCCGTCACCAAGAAGATGTTTGAACAGAAAGCCGGAAGTCTGGGCGGACAGAACAAGGTGTCGACAGTAGCCAAGAACGTCAGTTATGGATCGATGGTGAAGATTGCCGATGGCATCAATGCCAAGGGCGACACCATCTACCTGATACGCGATGTGGCAATAGGCTATGGTCCGAAGATGCAGTCGCAGTTCGTCTACTCGCAGAAGCAGATTCTCACACAGATTATCCCCAACAAGGCGAAGGAGATTGTCGACATGATGTTCTGCGGCACCAAGGCTGATGCCCAAGCCATTGCCGACAGTACCGGTCGTCCGGTCTACTGGTCGCTGCGTGAGCCTACCGACTCCATGTTTGCCGTGGTGAACAGGCAGATGCAGAAGGACACACTGTACAACTACTGCAAAGACAAGCCGGAGAAGGGTCTCAACTACATGGTGGTGATACCTACAGGCAAGTCGCACAAAGACTTCCAGGACGAGGTGACCGAGAAGTACAAAATCCTATTGGACTGGACGGAAATAATTGCCCAGAACGAGATGGAGAAACTGCAGGCCCACGACTTGCTGACCAACTACGATATAGCCGGTGCGCAGGGCGTGAACTACAGCGAAACCTTCGATGCCAACTACGCGGAATCGTGGACCCACCACTTCCCTGTAGTCACCGAGGTTAACTTCTTCGCCCCGGCGGCCAGTTATGGACTTGCGGCAGGCAGCATTGTCGGTACTATTCTTTCATCGTATCTGCTCTCTATGAAAGAAATGAAATTCTGGAAGTCACCTACAGTGGAGCGTGCGGTAGTAGATGAACCCGGCGGTGCAAAAAATGGTGTAACTATTAATTTCTCTGGTGAATTAAAACAATACAAGATTTACCCCGTTGCCATATACGGAACGATTGGCTCCACTTCGGGTGCAAAAGCATATAACCGGACGGAGAGTTTCACCATCGCCTGCGACCCGATGAGCCGGCTGAATGTCGATGTCTATCGTGTGAGACCCAATACGTCGTTGAAGGATTCTGTAGGTCTGACCAACATCTATACGAACTACAACTTCAACAAGATGTACAACGAGGTGTATCAGCAGGTGGAGAGTGAGGTGAAGGACGCTGACATCTTCGGCCCGCGCGGCTTCGTGTTCCGCACTCGTGGCGGTGCTACCCAGAATCCGTGGGAGAACGAACGTAAGACCATATTCTACAATAGCGGCAGAACGCTCGATGAGCGCACGCTGAAGATCTGCAACCCGAGGATTCGACTCGACAAGCAGAGCGTCAGCGGCGTGTCGGTCAACGACGCCGCCCACTTCAAGGTCTATGTGAGCAACGAGAGTGAGAAGCCAGAGGCTACCGAGGGTCTGACCGTCCTGACGCTGTTCGCTGCCGATCAGGCGAACAAGAACGGTGCGAAGATCAGTGTCAACGGACAGACGCTGACCACCAACGGCATGACCGTCACGGTGGTGCCGGGCACGGAGACAGAACTTGACATGGAAGTGCGTGCCGGACAGGGCTTCGAGTTCGACGGACTGACCATCGGCGTGATGTCGCCCACCGACCCTGTGAACACGAAGGAACTCCTAACGTTCAACGTGCACTTCCTGCGTGAGGCCGGCGGCGTCAACATTGCCGTGCCCAACGACAAGTGGGTGCTGAACACCAATGCACAGGTTGATTCGAAGCGCGGCTGGTACATACCTGTCACCATCAACGGCTTCGACCGCCACCAGCACAACTTCGATCATATTGAGTTCCAGTATAAGGAGTCGCAACGTGGCGACGATGCCTGGACGAACCTCTGCTCGTACTATGCCGACTCGACACTGATGGCCGGTGCCAACGGCGTGAGGGAACTGATGAAGCCCAACGGCAACATCGTGACCCGGTTCTATGGCGAAGGCTGGGTGACCGAGCGTACCTACGACCTGCGGGCCGTGGTGTTCTGCCGCAACGGCAGCGACTTCCTCACCACATCGTCGAAGGTCATTACCGGCATCAAGGATACGCGCCGTCCGCAACTGTTCGGCACGCCTGAGCCAAAGAGCGGATTGCTGACCGCCGGCGACGACATCATCTTCAACTTCTCTGAGGATATCGAGAACAACTACCTCTCGGCTATCACCAACTTCGAAGTGAAGGGCGAGGTGAACAACAACAGCATCTCTGAGAACGTCAGTGTGCAGTTCGACGGCAAGGGCAGCATCGAGAGCGATGCCCGCCGTAACTTCAGCGGCAAGGACCTGACCATCGACCTGATGATAAAACCCGACAACGCAGAACGCGACATGCCGCTGTTCTCGCACGGCACCAACGGACAGAAACTGCAACTGTGGCTGACAAAGGACAACAAACTGAAGGCTGTGGTCAACAAGCAGGAGTTTGTTTCTGACTCTACGATTACCAGGCGTGGCTTCACTCAGGTGGCCATGACCCTGAACCAGAAGGATAGCCTCGTGACCTTCTTCAACGGCGGTGTGCAGGCAGGTAAACCACACAAACTGACATCGCTCTACATCGGCACGGGGCCGCTCATCTTCGGACGTACCAACGAACTGGACCGCAACGGAAGCCAGTACTACCAGGGTCGTATGATGGAAGCCCGCCTATGGTATAGCGCCATGGACGGCGGACTCATCGGCACGGTCTATGGCGGCCACCGCCTGACAGGCTTCGAGAAAGACCTCGTAGACTACTACCCGATGAACGAAGGTTCGGGCAAATACGTCAAAGATTTCACACAGGGTGCCAACGCCAGGTTGATAGATGTCAACTGGGCAATCCCGCGTGGCCTGTCGCTCGACTTGAACAAGGCCGACAAGGGTGTGCAGTTGACCAGTGATGCGCTGAACACCACTGCCGATCAGGACTACACGCTGATGTTCTGGTTCAGGACTGACGCCGACGGTCGCGGTACGCTGCTCTCCAACGGTCGCGGCGTGAAGGAAGACAATGGTGCCAACAACCAGTTCCACATTGGTTTCGAAGGCGACACTCTGCGCTACCGCTCGAACGGCTTTGCCGTAGATGTGCCCGGCAACTGGAGCGACGGTGGCTGGCACAACTTCGCCATGACCGTCAATCGAGGACGCAACGTGGCTAATATATATATAGACAAAGAGGTACGCGCGACCTTCGAGGTCGACTCGTTGGGAGGCATCAGCGGCGGCTATCCGCTCATCGGCGCTACCCGCTACGACGTGGTGAGCAAGAATGGCAACGTGCAGGTGGTTGATGCCGACGACGCTATGACGGGCAACGTGGACGAACTGATGTTCTTTGCACAAGCACTGCCGCAGCAACTCATCGGCACCTATGCCTCGAAGAGCCCCAATGGCGACGAGGCCGGTCTGCAGACCTACCTGAGTTTCGACCGCATAGAGCGCCAGAAGGACAACGACCTCGAACTGGTGCCCTACGCCTACAGCAAGAAACTCTATCTCGACGACAAGGGCAAGCCACGCTATCAACTCAACCCGGAGACCAAGGAGCCTACCGACACTCTGGTGCGCGACTACGTGTTTGCCGATGCAGAAGATGTCATCTTGAAGCGACTCACTAACAAGCAGGCAGCACCTGTGGTGCCCAATGATAACGTGACCAACCTGAAGTTCTCGTTCATCGGTAAGGACAACCAGATACTCGTCGAGATTGATGAGACACCCTCGAAGTTGAACCACCGCAACATCTATGTCACGATGCGCGACGTGGAGGATAAGAACGGCAACACGATGGCTTCGCCGCAGACGGCCTGCTACTACGTAGTGAACAGCAGCCTGCAGTGGATGGTCAACCGGCTGGACTACACCATGAAGTATGGAGCCGGCGAAGGGGTGGAACTGCCGTTCTACAACTACAGTGCCACTCAACACAACTATACCATCGAGAACTGCCCGAAGTGGCTCTCACTCAATAAGTATAAGGACGTGATAGCACCGCAGATGCTCGACTATGTGAGGGCTACGGTCAGCGAGGACCTCAACGTGGGTACATACAACGAGATTATCTATCTGACCGACGAGGAGGGCATCACCGAGCCGTTCTACCTCAACCTGACCGTTGAGGGCGAGCAGCCCGACTGGGCTCAGAACGTGAGTGGCGAACTGCTGAAGAACTCGATGAGCATCAGCGGACAGGTGTTTATCTACGACGAACTGGACACCGACTCGCGCGACATCGTCGGCGTGTTCGACGACCAGAACGTCTGTCACGGCTATGCCAACATCAGCCACGACGTGCAGAGCGGCGAGACCGGCCTCTACCTGACCGTCTACGACAGTCTGGCCACCGGCCGCGACCTGAACTTCCGCCTGTGGCAGTACAACACCGGCCGCGAACTGGTGCTGACGGCTACACCGGCCGTCAAGTTCGAGAGCGGAGCCGTGCTCGGCACCGACACGCCGGTACGCCTCGAGGCTAAGGGCAGTTTCGTGCAGTACTTCAACCTGAAGCAGGGCTGGAACTGGGTGTCGTTCAACCTGAAGAGCAAGCAACTCGACGACGTGAACAAACTGCTCAGCAGCATACGCTGGAACGACGGCGACGTGATTACCCCGCTCGGCAGCAACCTGACGATGACCTACGAGGGCGACAAGAAGCGCTGGATTGCCTCTCCCGGCATGAAGGACTTCGTTATCTCGCCGCAGGAGGCTTATGCCATCAAGGTCAAGGAAAACTGTAAGTTGCCCATCGGCGGCACAGTGATCAGTGACGAGGAGTCGCGCAAGATCTCTGTCAAGCAGGGCTGGAACGCCATCGGCTATACACCGATGATCAACCTGACGGTAGAGACGGCACTGAGCGACTACTACGACCAGGCTGAGACCGGCGACGTGATCAAGAGCCACACCGAGTTTGCCTACTTCACCAAGACGGGCAACACCGGTCGCTGGCGTGGCAGTCTGCAGTACATGAAGCCCGGCGAAGGCTACATGCTGCTGCACAAGAGCACCATGAGAGGCTCGTTCATCTATCCGTACTACGACCTTAACAGCACCTACCGTGAGGTTTGGTCGACAGCCGGCACCAGCCGCAATGCAGCACAGGCCCGTCAGTGGCGCACCACGATGAGCGTCAGTGCCGTGGTCGAGGGCTTCGAGCCCGAGGATGGCGACATGCTGGTGGCCTACGCCAACGGCGAGGTGGTCGGATCTGCCGCCCTGTCGGCCAATGAGGCTTATGAGGCCAATGGGGCCAAGGTGCTCTACTTGAGCATTGCAGGTAATGAGGCCCCTGCCGGGGCTGCCGGAGGCTCTCTCTGGTTCGCCATCGAGCGCGACGGTGAGATAGTGGCTTCTACCGGCGAGGTGATGACCTACAGGGCCAATGCCGTCGTAGGTACTCCCGACGAGCCGACAGCCATCAACTTCGTAAAGGCTGACTTTGAGAGTGGCCAGTGGTACACCGTCAGTGGCATAATGCTGCAGAAGCGCCCGACGAAGAAGGGACTCTACATCTACAACGGCAGAAAAGTCGTGGTGAAGTAATTCGAAACATCGGAAAAAAAGAAAAGATTATGAAAACAATAAAATTAATATTCGTACTGCTGGCAGGCCTCGCCCTTGGGGCCTGCAGCAGCGACGACGACAACGGTAACAGCGGCAACGGCAACAACAACGGCACGAATACCGGCTATACGGAGAACGTGCCCGACGTGGCTCCCGTGTGGCAGGTTGACTGGAGCCACAACCAGGAGCGTCCGGAACTTGCGGAGCCTGACTATGCATCCATCTACGAGCACTGGACCAGCCTGAAGGTGCAGATCGAAGACGAACTGATGCCCTATGCCTCGGGCGACGACCAGTTGGCCATCTTCGTCAACGGCGAACTGCGCGGGCTGACAGGTCCGGCCGTCGTCGTAGGCAGCAATGAGCCTATCCCCGGCATGTTCATGATGAAAGTGTGGGGCAACGAGACGGGCTCGGAAAAGGTGTACATCACGCTGCAATACTACAACCAGACGCTGAAGCAACTCTTCACCCTGGGGGACAACATCACCCTTGACCCCGACGCCACCATCGGCATTGAATCGGCCTACATACCCGAGTTCACCTACGGCTCGGCCAAGTATCCCGTCGTGATGGGCATGAGTGTCAGCAGCGTCATTGCCAAGGCTGCCATCACGGCTGCCAGTGGCGACTACTTCGCTGCCTTCGTGGGCGACGAGTGCCGCGGCACGGGGGTTGTGGCCAAAGGCACGTCAATGGCGGTCTACGGTCGAGAGGAAGGGGAGAGCGTCACGCTGAAATACTACCAAGCGGCCACGGGAAAGGTCTTCACCTTCCCGGACATCGCCAAGATGAAGCGCGGGATTTGAACTGTTCAAACCAAGATAAGAAGAAGATATGCCTTTTGGGGCATATCTTCTTCTTTTGTTAAATCACATTAAATAAAATAAAAGGATAAGTTCCTAGGCATCGGCAAAGATGCGACCGTCGCCAAGGGTAATCTGTAACTTGGCGTATTCGCTATGGAAGTCGTGCTGGAGACGCTCCAGATAGCGTCGGCTCTCCCACTTACACATGGGCAGGTCGTGCAGCAGGTAGTTACCACAGGACTCAGGCCGGGTGGCCGGCACTTCAGTCTGAGTCAGAATCCATTGTAGACATGCTATCGTTAATCGGCGCATATCCTCTACGTTATATGTACCGGTCATGATGATATACATGCCGGTGAGGCACCCCATGGGACCGACATACACCACATCATCCTTGACCTCGCTGTTGCGGAACCAGGTGGCCATAAGGTGCTCCAGACTGTGCATGGCAGCAGGGGCGACAGCCGGCTCTTGGTTGGGCTCGGTGATGCGGAGGTCGAAAGTCGTAAAACCTCTGTCTTCGCGTGAGACATAGATGCCCGGCTTCAGGCGGGTGTGGTCGATAGTGAAACTTTGTATGACTTCCATGATTAATTGAAGAATGAAGAATCGGTTGCCCGTGTGAAGAATTCTACAGGCTCTCGACAAGCGACTTGGTGGCGAGGAAGGAGTTGGCAGAGACGGTGTCCCAGAAATCATGGTACTGCGAGGCGTGGTCGTCACGCAGCGGTATGTCGCTGACAACACGGAAAGAGATGAACGGCACGCGGTTGAGGTAGCAGGTGTGGGCGATGGCACACGACTCCATGTCGACAGCCTTGGCCTCGGGGAAGTGACCCACGATTTCGCGCATCTTCTCCTTAGAGTCTACGAACCAGTCGCCGGTGACGATCAGTCCGGGGACAACCCCGACGCCGACCCCTCCCGAGGGAGAGGGAAGTGTTCCCTCGTGGTTTCCCAACGAGGGGAGATCTTTTAGTTGCAGGGCTTTCTCGAGGAGATAGGGGTCAGCCTGAAAACGGACGGGGAGTCCCTGTACCTGTCCATAGACGGTGGTATTGTCGATGGCAGCACCGCAGTACACGTCGTGGTAGGCCAGGAAGGTGCTCACCACGATGTCCTTCATGTGGACATCGTCGCCGTTGCCGCCGGCACAGCCGCTGCTGATGATGCAGTCGGGGTGGAACTCGTTGATCAACTGTTGTGCGCCGAGGGCGGCATTGACCTTGCCGATGCCGCATTTGATGACCTTCACCTGTCCGTCGGTGAACAGAGACTGAAGTTGGCGCAACTCCTTGTCCATGGCGACTATGATTCCTATTTTCATTTAACCTTTAATCCTTAACCTTTAACCTTATGATATTATGCCCTGCTGGCTTTTTTGCGCTGGTCGTGGTCGAGCATAGCCTTGCGAATTCGCATCGACTTGGGCGTCACCTCCACGAGTTCGTCTTCCTTGATATACTCCAGACACTCCTCCAGGCTCATGACAACCTTCGGGATGATGCGGGCCTTGTCGTCGGTTCCCGAGGCACGGACATTGGTCAACTGCTTGGCCTTGCAGACATTGATCACCAGATCGTTGTCGTGTACATGCTCGCCTACCACCTGTCCCAAATAGACCTCCTCGCCCGGATCGATGAAGAACTTGCCGCGATCCTGCAGTTTATCGATGGCATAGGCGTAGGCCGTACCCGTCTCCAAGGCTATCATGCTGCCGTTGACGCGACGCTCTATCTCGCCTTTGTAGGGCTGGTACTCCTTGAAGCGGTGGGCCATGATGGCCTCGCCCTGAGAGGCGGTGAGCACATTGGTGCGCAGGCCGATGATGCCGCGTGAGGGGATGTCGAACTCGATGTTCGTGCGCTCGCCCTGACTCTCCATCGAGGTCATCTCGCCCTTGCGGCGTGTCACCATGTCGATCATCTTCGAGGCAAATTCCTCTGGCACGTTGATGGTCAGTTCCTCGATAGGCTCGCACTTCACTTTTGATTGACCATTGACCATTGACCATTGACCATTTTTCCCATCCCCATCATCAGGCGCAGCAGAATGGTCAATGGTCAATTGTGAATGGTCAATGTATTTATAGATCACCTGCGGCTGTCCCACTTGCAACTCGTAGCCCTCACGGCGCATGGTCTCGATGAGCACAGAGAGATGGAGCACGCCACGGCCGGAGACCACCCATTTGTCGGTAGAGTCCTCGAAGGGCTCCACGCGCAGGGCGAGGTTCTTCTCCAGTTCCTTCTCCAGACGGTCGTTGATGTGGCGGCTGGTCACAAACTTGCCCTCCTTGCCAAAGAAGGGTGAGTCGTTGATGGTGAAGAGCATCGACATGGTCGGCTCGTCAATGGCGATGGGCGGCAGGGGCTCTGGGTTCTCCAGGTCGCAGATGGTGTCGCCAATCTCGAACTTATCCAGTCCGATGACGGCACAGATGTCGCCGCACTCCACCTCATCGGTGCGCTGATGGCCCATGCCGTCGAAGGTGTGCAGTTCCTTGATCTTCGTCTTCTCCAGTGATCCGTCGCGATGGGCTATGGTCACCTGCATGCCGTCCTTCAGGGTGCCGCGATGCACGCGTCCCACGGCGATACGGCCAGTGTAACTCGAATAGTCGAGCGAGGTGATGAGCATCTGAGGTGTACCTTCCAACTGCTGCGGAGCAGGTATCACCTCGACTATCTTGTCAAGTAGATAGGTGATATCGTTGGTGGGCTTGTTATAGTCCTCGCCCATCCAGCCGTTCTTGGCCGAGCCATAGACGACGGGGAAGTCAAGTTGGTCTTCAGTAGCATTCAACGAGAACATCAGGTCAAAGACCATCTCGTAAACCTCCTCGGGACGACAGTTGGGCTTGTCCACTTTGTTCACCACCACAATGGGTTTCAATCCTATCTGCAGGGCTTTCTGCAGCACGAAGCGGGTCTGGGGCATGGGACCCTCAAAGGCATCGACGAGCAGCAGACAGCCGTCGGCCATATTGAGCACGCGCTCCACCTCGCCGCCGAAGTCGGAGTGTCCCGGTGTGTCAATGATGTTTATCTTTGTGCCTTTCCAGTTGATACTGACATTCTTCGACAGGATGGTGATGCCTCGTTCGCGCTCCAGGTCGTTAGCGTCGAGCACCTGATTGCTCAGGTTCTGACCTTCACGAAACAGGTTTCCGGCCAGCATCATCTTGTCCACCAGTGTGGTCTTTCCGTGGTCTACGTGTGCTATGATAGCAATGTTCCTAATATCTTGCATTTTACTAATACCTTTATTTTTCGGGTGCAAAGGTACGAATAAGTGAGAACAATACAAAACAAAAACCGACATTTTTTGTTTTTATTGCCGAACGCTAGTACCTAAGACCGCAGGTCAAAGGTACGAATAAGTGAGAACAATACAAAACAAAAACCGACATTTTTTGTTTTTATTCTTGCGTCCCGCTGGTAGCAAGCGACAAAAGTCGAGCGGCCGAACGCAAGTACCTAAGACTCATATTCCACCGCCATGCCCTGCCATTTCTCCAGCAGACGGAGCAGAAGCAGGCGGTTGCCAAGATGGGAGATGGACACGCGCAGCCTTTCGCCATCGGTGGTATGAATGACCAGCACGTAGAATCCGACGCCTATCTCCCTGCTGATATACGACACATCCTCATGCGTCAGTATGCGGTCGCCCACAATGAGTTGACTGGCATCCAGCGAGATGCTGGGCATGACCCGATATTGACGACTGGCGCGCGGCTGTTTCTGCCCTGTCATGTCAGCAGGCTGACGGAACTCGTAGAAGGTCTGGCGTTCCATCTTCCTTAGGTCATCGCCCAGCATGTCCATCAGCCAGTCTGTCCACCGCTCCTCCACCCCACTCCAGAAGTAGAACTGCGGTTCGGGCACGACACCGTTGTCGTAGCGTCGCCAGTGAGTGCCCAGGTCGTAGCCTTCCGAGCGGCACAGTTCGTTAGGATGGCCGAACCTGAGATAGAAGAAGCCGCTCTCAAAGAGCGTCCCGTTGTAGGCCTGTCCGTCTGTGCCTATCCCCTGCCACTCCTCAGTAAGCAGGAAGACATTATAGTCGCGGTAGTGATAGGTCCAGCGACTGTCCAGCACACGCCGGCGGCCCTTGAAATTCACGATGCTGCACCCCAGGTCACCCACAAAATAGTCGGTGCCGATAGGGTTCTTCCAAAATCCGAGGACGGAAAAGAACACGACGAGCGACACCACGCCGATGACGCCCCAAAAGGCTATGGCCGACTTAGCACCGAGATAGGCTATCGGCACGGCGATGCCCCCCACAACGAGCACAACGATGAGCGTCTTGGTCAGTTTGTTCCATAGCGACGGCGGATTGGCATCCCACCGTAGTGTGTCCACCTTCATGATACGGCCGATGTCCTTCGGCATATCGTCGGCAAACAACGACTGGCCTGAACCCAGTTCCGACATGGCGCGGCGCCGTTGTTCCTCTGCCGGACGGTTCAGTTGGAGGCGCAGATCCTCCAGTCCACGCAACTTCTCGTCATAACTCTTATTGTCAAACTGTTTCATACGCCATCGTTCTTTTCCTTTTGCAAAGATAATCATTTTACCCCAAAAAACAAAAAAAATCTTTTTTTATTTGTTTCTTTGCGCGCTTATTTGTACCTTTGTGCCGATTTTGGCCTCATGGGCCCTATTTGCAAATGGGAAAAGGAAAAAGTTTTGAACCTCACCGTCGGAGGCTGCAACTGGTAACGCTTTGCATCAGTACGACGATGGTGCTGGTATTGTTAGGCATGGTAGTCCTGTCTGTGCTGACTGCACGCAACCTTCAGCAAAGCCTCAAGGAGAACGTGGAGATTAGCGTCATTCTCGGCGACACCGTCAGCGTGGAGGAAGGCAAAGACCTGGGACAGTATCTCGAGACGGAACTCTACGCTCGCCAGGTGGAATACATCAGTCGCGAGGACGCGCTGGAGATGGCCAAGGAGGAGATGGGTATCGACCCTGTGGAGTTTGCCGGCGGCAACCCCTTCTCGGCTGAGTTGACAATCAAGATGGAGGCAGAATATGCCAACTCCGACTCTTTGGAGACGATTGTCGCCAGCCTGCGCGAGAACGACAAGGTGGTCGATGTGGCTTACACGAAAGATGAGATAGAGAGCATGAACCGCATCCTCGAACCGATGAGCATCGCCCTGCTGGTGCTGGCCGGACTGCTCATCTTCATCTGCTACACGCTGATCAGCAACTCCATACAACTGAGCATCTATTCGCGCCGCTTCTCCATCCACACCATGAAACTGGTGGGGGCTTCGTGGGGATTCATCCGTCGGCCGTTCCTCAACCAGGCCATCGCCGTAGGTCTGATTTCCGCCTTGCTGACCTGTATCATTCTGGGAGGTATCGGCTATGCCGCATGGCCTTACATGCCCTATATCGAGGAGATCATCACCTGGCGCGAACTGGCCATCACGGCAGCCTGCGTCTTCGTCTTCGGCTTTGTCATCATGGTGTTCTGCACCCTGCTCTCGGTCAACAAATACCTGAAGATGAAGGCAAGGGAACTGTATAAAATCTAATGTTGGAAGATTAAAAAGAATACATAATGAACAAGAGAAATCTGGCCTTCGGCCGAATGAACTACATCCTGCTGGCCATTGGAATGGCTATCGTCATCTTCGGATTCATCCTGATGAGCGGTGGCGGTTCTACCGAGCAGGCCTACGACCCC
>Ga0256407_10008615_pt1 | contig 14884 bp, 7 predicted proteins | sample RumenRJG_04DNA_FD_193489 | JGI IMG/M metagenome (GOLD analysis project Ga0256407, IMG submission 193489) | Bovine rumen microbial communities from Lethbridge, Alberta, Canada - RJG_04 | ecosystem: Host-associated > Mammals > Digestive system > Stomach > Rumen | place: Canada: Alberta | collected... | reverse complement strand
TTTTATTCATAGCTTAGATAATAGCACAATTGTTTTTAAGAGGCAAAGTGGGGCAAATGCATTTAATTTAGGTGTTTTGAAAAAAAAATCGGAGCTGAGAGGAATTGAAAACAACGCAGTGAAGTGACCAAAAAACATAGTTTTTTGGTCATCGAGTTTTTGCTCGCAAAAACTCGCAACAAAGGTTACAAGCGTGTTTTCAAATTCGCTCCGCTCCGGCTTTTTTTTGCAGCTTCTGCCCTTAAAAATCTAAATTAAAGTGTAGGGTATTTATCGAAATAAGCCTTTGTTTCTTTTGCAACAATTCCGCTCAGAACAATTAAAGAAATACAGTTTGGAATTGCCATAAGACCGTTTGTAATATCAGCAATTGTGAATACCGCATTTACAGTAAAATATGGTCCAATTGCAATTGCCACAATGTAGATTACGCGGTAAATCATAACCCATTTCATGTGACCGTTAGAAATATATTCAAGACATTTTTCAGAGTAGTAGTCCCAGCCCAAAATTGTTGTAAATGCAAAGAATGCAAGACAAAGCATTAAAAGGAACTGTACAGAAACACCGTCTCCGCCCAAATCAAAAGAAAGAGCAGCGGCTGTAAGTTCAACACCTTTTTTTCCGGCTGCATTAAATGTAGGGTTACAAAGTGCAATTACGATTGCAAGACCTGTCATTGTACAAACGATAAGTGTATCAATTACTGTACCTGTCATGTTTACAAGGCCTTGTTCAACAGGTTCTTTTGTCTGAACCGGAGCAGCAGCAATTGGCGCAGAACCAAGACCTGCTTCGTTAGAGAAGATACCGCGTGCAATACCTTTCTGCATTGAATCTGTAACCTGTTTAATTGTCCATCCTATTGCACCACCAGCAACGGCCTTAAATCCTAATGCAGATTTAAAGATAAGTGCAAATGCTTCTGGAATGTGAGTTGCGTTCATAATCAAAACAGAAAGTCCAAGGAAAACATAAATGATTGCCATTGCAGGAACAATTTTTTCTGCAACTTTAGAAATGCGTTTAAGCCCTCCAAGAATTACAAGTGCGGCACAAATTGTAACTACAGCACCACCAATAACAGTTGCCCAAGTGTAATCTTTTCCTGCAAAGTGGAATGCAATATTTGTGCTGTTTGCATCAAATGCCATATTAACAGCTGATGTAATACCGTTAATCTGAGTCATTGTACCAATTCCGAGCAAGCCGGCAAGTACTCCGAAAATTGCAAACATAATTGCAAGCCACTTCCATTTTTTGCCCATTCCTTTTTCAATTGTGTAGAATGGTCCTCCAAGAACGTGTCCGTCTTCTTTTACTTCACGGTATTTAATTGCGAGCATACATTCTGCATATTTTGTTGCAGTTCCTAAAATTGCTGCAATCCACATCCAGAATAACGCGCCCGGTCCGCCTGCTGCAATAGCAGTTGCAACACCTACAATGTTTCCTGTACCAATTGTTGCCGAAAGTGCAGTACAAAGAGCAGAGAAACCAGAAAGTTCACCATGTCCTTCGTTTTCTTTAAAGATAGATTTGAAGGCTCTGCCAAGTTTTGAAAACTGAAGTCCTCTTGCACGGATTGTAAGGATTAATCCTGTTGCAAGAATAAGGATGATTGTCGGAATTCCCCAGACAACATCATCAATCAAGTCTAAAGTTGATTCAAATTTTAGAAGAAATGAATGAAACATAATTTTTCCTTTGAGTATAAGATATTTAATTTTAATAATTTACCGCATTGTTTTCAATAATGCGAGGCGAAAGGCTTTTTTTTCACATTAACTGAATTACAGATGCGTTTGCCCGAAAAAAAGTTTAGCGCAGGATTAAAAGTTGTGGTAAAATAGAGAGGATACCACTTTGGAAGGAAAGAATGGATTTTCAGAAATTTGTAGATACTTTTCATCAGATGGCATGCGTTATGTCAGTAGAAAAGCTTCCTGACGGAAAGTATGGAAAAATTCGAATGGTTGCCGGAAACAAACCGTATGTTGACTCCATAGAGAACAATCCTGATATGCCTCAGGCTATGGTTAAGAAATTTGTTCCGGATACAGAATATGAAGTTTACTTTCCAAAGGATAAAAATTTTGAGCTTGTAATTTATGGGGCAGCAGTTTTAAAAAAGCCGACACATTCTTACGTTCACCCGGAGCGCTTTGATTTTTATTTTAATCAGTTTTATATTCCGCTTGAATACGAAAATGACAATCTTTGTTATTGTACTTACATTCAGGAAATTACCCGCAATCCAGATTCTTCTCAGATGTCAAAGGTTTCTAGTGATACTGCGGCAGAAGTCTTAAATGCTTGTATAAAGCTTCGCGGGGTTACAGATTTTAAACAGGCAATTACTGATGTTGTAAAGGACATCCGCGAAATTTGCGGTGCAAAATATTGTGCCATTTTGAGTATGGATGTTTATGCCAGAAACTGTTCGCTTTTGTGCGAAAGCTGCGATCCTGATAACATGGAAAACTACAAGCCGGACTGGTGTTCTCCGGAATTCTATGAAATTGCAAAAACCTGGGATAAAGTTATAGGCGGAAGTAACTGTGTTATTCTTCAAAATGAATTTGATTTGGAATACGTAAAAGAAAAAAGTCCTGTATGGTATGAATCACTTAAACGGGTAGGTGTAAAAAATCTTGTTTTATTCCCGCTCAAATTTGGAAGTGAACTTTTAGGCTATATCTGGGCAAATAATTATAATACGGAAAAAGTTCTGCACATAAAGGAATCTCTTGAGCTTACAACGTACTTCCTTGCTTCTGAAATTTCGGGCTATCAGATGTTTGACCGCTTTAGAATTTTAAGTACAGTTGATTTACTTACCGGTCTTTTAAACCGAAACGAAATGAACAACCGCCTTATGCAGCTTAGTTTAGACACCCGCAAAAATCAGCCGAACATAGGTATAATTTATGCCGATTTAAACGGTCTTAAGCAGATGAATGATACAGCGGGCCATTCAGCTGGAGATGATTTGATTAAGCATGCCGCAGAAATTCTAAAAGCAGTGTTTGGCAATACGAATGCCGAAATTTACCGCGCTGGTGGTGATGAATTTATGGTTTTGCTGCGCGATGTAAAAATGCAGGATCTTGAAAAATATAATGAAGAATTAAAAGAAAACGCCTCTCATACCGAATCTGTCCGTTTTGCAACAGGTCTTTGCATAGAAAATGACAGCCATAATATTTATGACGCAATAAAATCAGCCGACACAAAAATGTATGAAGATAAGGAACTTTATTACAGCCTGCGTCCTGAATTGAAACGCCGCTAAATTTTCCTGCGCCAGCCTTTGATGTATTATAAGCCTTTTTCTTTCAATAAATACGATAAAAAATTACTCTAAAAATAAAAAGCTGGTGTATAATGTAATTATGGCACAGTTTATTTTTATTTGTGAAGAAGATGCACTGTCTACTCCTATTGTTGAAAGGGTAAAAGAAGAATTTTCTCCGAATTTTGCAGGTTTTTCGCTTGATGACGTAATGGTTTATATGGAAACTTCTAAACCGGATATTGGCGTTGTCTATATGAATTCAATGTCGCCGGCTTCGGAATCAGGACTTCAGAATATCCTTACAAAGGTAAAAGGCATTCCGTTTATTCTTGTTGGAACTCGTGATGATTGCCGCCGTTTTCAGGGCTATAACAATGGCGAAGAAAAGCAGTTTATTTTTACACCAATCGGTTCAAATTCTCTTATAACGCAGCTTAAAAAAACTTTGCAGACGCTTCGGGGCGGTTCGGAAGCCGGGGAAGGTGATGCATCCAGCCGAAAGCATATTCTTGTTGTTGATGATGATGCAATTTTCCTTCGAACAATGATGAACTGGCTAAAAGAAACTTACCGTGTTTCTGTGGTAAAAAGCGGACCAGCCGCAATTACCTTTCTGGAAGGTCATGTTCCGGATTTAATTTTGCTTGATTACGAAATGCCGGATTGCGATGGGCTTGAAACGCTTAAGATGATACGCGCCCTTGATTCGTGTAAAGATGTTCCGGTTGTGTTCTTGACCGGCGTTTCAAAAATTGATGCGGTTCGTGAAGCTGTAAAATTAAAGCCTCAGGGTTATCTTTTAAAAACAATAGAATCAAAAGATTTGCTTTTAAAAATCAAAATGGTATTAACCGACGGTTCTCTTTAATAATATATTTCTGTGCGACTGCTTTTTAGAGGTGATTTATGAAAAATCCTTTTGAGTTGAAATTTAAGGATGACCGTGAGCGTCGTGAATTTTGTTTTGCCTGTGCCGACGTAGATGCAAGGCGGGTTTTTGTTTATATAAGCATTATTTTCTGTTTTGAAGTTTTTCTTCTTGTTTATGATGCGCTGACTGCAAGTGCAGATTATTCAAAGGTTCAGTGGGTTTACAGAATCTTAAATTCATATCTGGCATTTATTTCAGCTGGATTTATAGCCTATACAGTTTTTATCCGGCACAAAAAAGAACGCCGCGAAAAGTATATAAGGTTTTCGTATGTTCTTATGGATATTTATGCTGTGCTGCTTTTGATTGGTTCTGTTGCAGATGCAATTACGGGAACAATTTCGAGCGGAAGAGAAAACCTTACTATGTATTTTATAAGTCTTATGCTCGTTTCCTGCGTTTTTTACGTAAATTCATGGGTTGTTTTTGGAGCTGGTGTTGGACTTTTTACTTTTTTTGAAATTTTTACTCATGTTACAACTTTTTCAACACATCACACTTATGCGCCGTATCCGATTTTCATTATCTTTATTACAGTTTCGGTTTCATTTGTGCGCCGCCGTCAGATGCTTCAGCTTATACGCGAATCACTTATAATTAAGAAACTTCAGGAGCAGGCTGAACATGAAAACAAGCTTAAGTCGCAGTTCCTTGCAAATATGAGTCACGAAATCAGAACGCCTATGAACGCAATTGTTGGAATGAGCGAACTTGCCCTTGATTTTGACTTAAAAGACAGCGAAAAAAATACAATACGACAAATCAGAAGTTCGGGCATAAGTCTTGTCGGAATTATAAACGACATTCTTGATTTTTCGAAAATTGAATCAGGAAAAATGGAAATTGTTCCGGTCGATTATGATCTTGTAAAGCTGATGAACGATATTTCCAATGTTGTGCTTGTCCGTTTAAAAGGTAAAAATGTTGAACTTAGGCTTGAACTTGCGCCGGACATTCCTTCCATATTAAACGGCGATGATATGCGCCTCCGCCAGATACTTATAAACCTGGCCGGAAATTCTGCAAAATTTACAGAGCAGGGACATGTTTCTATAAGAGTTGAGCTTTGTAATGCTCCGGAAGAAAATTTGAATCAGCCGGAGGAATCAAATCTTGTATGGCTTAAAATAAGTGTTATTGATACTGGAGTTGGAATTCGTAAAGAGGATTTAAACAGACTTTTCGAAGCATTTCAGCAGGTCGACATGAAAATGAACAGGACTAAAGGTGGAACCGGGCTTGGACTTTCCATTTCTAAAAATCTTGTACAGCTTATGGGCGGTAAAATTGGTGTAGAAAGTGAATACGGAAAAGGTTCCTGCTTTTATATAATGCTTCCGCAGAAAGTTGTTGATAAAACCTTGTGTTCAGAAAAATACAAGCCTTTGTTCCAGGCGGCTGAAACTAAGAATAATCTTGCTGTAATTCCTGTTGTTTCGCTTTTGAATAAAAGTGAATTTGCGGCTTTGTTTGCAGAAAAAACTCTGGATGTTCATTTTACTGCTGAAAAATCACAAATTCTTGTGGTAGATGACAACGACGTAAATATCCAGGTTGCCTGCGGACTTTTAAAGAAATTTGGAGTTGTTCCTGAAACTGCAGCCAGCGGATACGAGGCTTTAGATAAAGTTTTTGAAAAGCACTATGACATAATTTTTATGGATCATCAGATGCCGGGAATGGATGGAGTTGAAACTCTTGAAAAAATCCGCGAAAGAGAAAACGCACAGCAAAATAATCAGAAAAATCACAGGATTGTCGTGGCTTTAAGTGCAAATGCGGTTAATGGTGCAAAAGAAATGTTCTTGTCACATGGTTTTGATGATTTTGTTGCAAAACCGGTTCAGGGAAAAGATTTTGGCGAATGTCTCTTAAAATGGCTTCCTGAAAATCTGATTTTGTATAAAGACGACGCAGAAGAAAAAAATGAATCAGAACTTCCGTCAGATTTTCCAGAATGGAATAAAGAAAAACTTGAACTTAATTTTGCAGTTGAAAATGCAGGCGGGCTTGAAAATTATCTTAAAATTGCAAAATCGTTTTATAATCTTATAGATGAAACAGCCGCTTTATTGCAGGAATTTCTGAATAAGGGCGAAATAAAAAATTACACGGTAAAGGTTCATGCGCTTAAAAGTTCTGCAAGAATTCTTGGGGCAAAAAAACTTTCGCTTCTTGCAGAAAATCTTGAAAATTTAGGAAACAACTGGCTTACAAAACAAGATGACGCAATTTTAAGTGAAATAAAAAATCTTACAGAAGAACTTTGCCTGTTGTATGTTTCGTACAAAGCTGAATTAAAGCCGGTTTTAGAATATGAAGAAAAAATGCAGAAAAATGGAGCGGAAACTGGCAGCGTAAACGGTGCAAATTCGTGTTCTGAAGATCAGGTTTTGAGTGCGGAAGAAGTAAAAGAAATTTTTAAGCGTATTTCGGATGCCGCCGGGCAGTGTGACCTTGATACTGTCGAGCAGGAATTTCTTGCATTAAAAAAATGCCGTCTGCCCGAAGAATTTGCCCAGACCGTCTCGCTTCTGGAAAAAGCAATAGACAATATAGAGCTGGAAAGAATTGCTCAAATAGCCACTGAAAATATTTAATAATTTAAAAAAAGCCTCCCGTCTCACGTTATTGCAAAAGCAAAAAATTTTATGAAAATCATAATTGCTGTGATATAATAGCATAATATGGAAAAAAGAGAAAATTTTAAATCTAGAATTGGGTTTATTATGACATCTGCGGGCTGTGCCATTGGACTTGGAAATGTCTGGCGCTTTCCGTATATTACTGGAATTTATGGTGGTGCCGCCTTTGTTCTGTTTTATCTGATTTTTCTTGTTATTCTGGGTGCGCCAATAATGATAAGCGAGTTTGCCGTTGGGCGTGCAAGTGGAAAAAGTGCTGTGCGGTCTTTTCATGTGCTTGAGCCGGAAGGTTCAAAATGGCATATCTTTGGATATTTTGCAGCTGCCGGGAACTATCTTTTGATGATGTTTTATACGACTGTTGCTGGCTGGATGATTTCTTATATTTTTAAGAGCGCCGGCGGAGTTTTTTCAAACCTTTCTCCAGAACAAATTGGTGGTGTTTTTGAGCAGTCACTTGCAAACCCTGCAGAACAGGTTGTATGGATGGTTGTGGTTGCATTGATTGGTTTTGCAGTTTGCTTCCGCGGGCTAAAAAATGGAGTAGAAAAAGTTACAACAGTTATAATGACAAGCCTTTTGATTTTAATGCTTGTTCTTGTTGTTCGCGCAGTTACTTTACCTGGTGCTTCAAAAGGTCTTTTGTTTTACTTAAAGCCTGATTTTTCAAAAATGATAAATAATGGAATTGGTGAAGTAATTTTTGCCGCAATGGGGCAGTCGTTCTTTACGCTTTCGCTTGGAATTGGAGCGCTTGCAATTTTTGGAAGTTACATTGGAAAAGAAAAAGCAATTGCCGGTGAAGCATTAAATATCATTGTACTGGATACTTTTGTTGCTTTTATGGCCGGATTAATAATTTTCCCGTCGTGCTTTGCATTTGGCGTAAATCCAGGACAGGGACCAGGTCTTATTTTTGCGACACTTCCGAATATTTTTAATTCAATGTCTTTAGGAAGACTTTGGGGAACTTTGTTCTTTGTTTTTATGTCGTTTGCAGCAATATCTACGGTAATTGCAGTTTTTGAAAATATAATTGCCTTTGCAATTGATATGTTTGGCTGGAGCCGTAAAAAAGCGGTTCTTATAAATGCAGCCGCAATAATCATTTTATCTCTTCCTTGTGCTCTTGGTTTTAATCTTTTAAGCAGCATTTCAATTCCTAAAATTGGAAACCTTCAGAGCATAGAAGATTTTATTGTTTCTGATAATCTTTTGCCGCTTGGTTCTCTTATATATATTCTTTTCTGTACTTCAAAATATGGATGGGGCTTTAAGAATTTTATAGAAGAAACAAACACAGGTAATGGTTTAAAGGTTCCTTCAAAAATCAGATTCTATATCAGCTGGATTTTACCGTTTATTGTAATTGCAATCTGGTTAGTTGGATATATTCACAAGTTTATTTTAAATTAAAATTATGAAAAAGATTCTTTTAACATTTTGTTTAATTATTGGTTTGGTACTGCCGTTTTTTGCTCAGTCGGCAGCACAAGGAAATGTTGATCAGGGATTTCTAAATGACTTTGTACGTCGTAACTGGACAACGGCCGAAGGACTCCCAGGAATGACTGTTACAACCATTTTGCAGGACAACAAGGGTTATATTTATATAGGAACTTACGATGGTCTTGTCCGTTTTGACGGTGTAGAGTTTGTAACTTATAACCGCATTCTTGATCCAAAATATGATTTTACGGCTGTCCGTTCAATTTTTCAGGACAGCAAGGGAAATCTCTGGGTCGGCCATAATGATGAAGGTGTTACCTGTATTTCGCAGGATGGTGCAATTGTAAAATACACAACAGAATACGGATTGCCACATAATTCAGTCAGGGCAATTTGCGAGGATAACGATAATAATATCTGGTTTGGAACTGCATCCGGCATCTGCTATTTAACGCCCGAAAAAGAAATCTGGTATCCGGATGGACTAGACGAGCTTGGTCAGTCAACAATTCAGGTTTCAAAGCTTTACTGCGACACAGCCGGAAGAATCTGGATTTCGACAGCAATTGAAAACGAGCTATTTCTTTATACAAACGGAAAAGTTCAGACTTTCACCGGCATTACAAAAATCAAAAATCCTTCTGTAAACGAAGTTTGTCAGGATAAAACCGGAGCATTCTGGTTTGGTGTTGCGCCTCATTATGCTGTAAGAATCAAAGATGCCGAAGAAACGGTATTTAATATCAGTCATGACCATCAGACAGGAACTGTAGTTAATTCAATTTTGCAGGATACAATCGGAAGCATGTGGTTCGCAGGTGACAGCGGAATCACTGTAATTCATAATGGAATGTATACATATTATGATAAGCGTAACGGAATTGCAGATGATTATATAAACCAGATTTTGCAGGACAGGGAAGGAAATATCTGGATTGCATATAATCGTGGCGGAATTGAAAAAATGAGTCAGGGAAAATTCAGAACTATTTCCATGCCTATTGCCGTTAATTCAATTTGCGAAGATACAGTTCGTGCGCTTACCTGGCTTGCTGCAGACGATGGACTTTATTGTTACAAGGACGGAAAATTCGTAGAAAATAAAATTACGGAATTCTGCAAAGGTTCGCGAATTCGTAGTGTTGCAATGACAAGTGATAAGGAACTTTTAATATCCTGCTATTCAGAACTAAGTCAAATTAAAGTTTCAAAGGATGATAAGATTACTTTATGGAAAAAATCTGACGGGCTTGCAGGCTTAAAAGTTCGTGTTGCAATAAAAACTACAGCAGGAGATTATTATATTGGTACGACCCAGGGCTTGAGTATTGTAAATCACTCAGATGGAAAGATTATAAACCTTACCCGCGAAGAAGGTCTTGATAATGAATTTATTATGGCTCTTTACGAGGATGCTGAAGGAAAAATCTGGGTTGGAACAGATGGCGGTGGAGTGTACATTCTTAAAGACAGGCAGATTGTTGAACATTATACTTCGGAAGAGGGGCTTGCCGGAAATGTAATTTTTAAGATTGCAAAGATTGATGATTCCCTCTGGATTACAACCGGAACCGGTATTTCGCGCTTTATTCCAGAAGAAGATTCGTTTGACAGCTTTAAAGCCGGAGACGGTCTTTTGACTGATGGTATTTTCCAGATGATTTGTGACTATACACAGACAGTATGGATGACCAGCAACCGTGGTGTTATTTCTGTTCCACTTTCAGAGCTTATAAATGAACCAGAAAATAACCATAAAAAGCTGAATGTAAAATCTTATGGTAATTCTGATGGTCTTGTAACAGGTGGTGTTACGGCAACTTCTCTTTCTATGCAGGATTCTTTAGGTCGAATCTGGTTTACACTTATTGATGGTTTTGCAATTTACGATCCGGTAAAATCTGGAAAGAATACAATTGCACCAAAGGTTGAAATTCAGGAATATTCAATAGACAACGTTTCGCACGACTGGCACGGAGAAAAAATCATAATTCCGCCGTCAGCAAAACGTCTTTCAATTAAGTATACAGGATTAAGTTTTATTTCATCTGACGGAATAAAGTTTAAATATGAGCTGAACGGCTTTGACGAAAATTTTACCGACTGGACTTCTATGCGTCTTGCTTCTTACACAAACTTAAAGCCTGGAAAGTACCGCTTCTTTGTAATGAGTCAGAATAATGATGAAGTTAGAAGCGACCCTATTTATATTGATGTAATAAAAAAACCATACATCTGGCAGCTTGCATGGTTCTGGATTTTAATTGGTTTGATTATTGCAGGAATTGCGGCTCTTATAATCTGGCTTAAGTGGTGTGCTATGCGCCGCTATCAGATTGAGCTTGAACAGAAGGTTCAGGAACGTACGCACGATTTGAAGCTTGAAAAGGAAAAATCAGAAAAGCTTCTTTTGAATATTTTGCCTGCCGAGGTTGCGAAGGTTCTTACAGAGCATCCAAATCAGACAATTGCTAAGAAGTTCCCGAATATTACAGTTTTGTTTACCGATATTGTAGGCTTTACAAAAATGAGCGATGGAATGACTGCAGAAGAAGTTGTTTCGATGCTTAATAAAATGATAACACTTTTTGATGAGCGAGCGACCCGCGAGGGTATAGAAAAAATTAAGACAATTGGGGATGCTTATATGGCAGCAACCGGCTTTGCAGATGACAATGCAGAGGACGGCGCATTACGAATGGTAAAATTTGCAAAGGGCCTTTTGGACGATGTTTATCAGTTTAATGAAGAGTCGCCGGTTAAAATTCAACTTAGGCTTGGTATAAACACCGGAAATCTTGTCGGCGGCGTAATAGGAAAATCAAAATTTATCTATGATATATGGGGCGATACAGTAAACGTTGCAAGCCGTATGGAAAGTACCGGTGAGCCAATGAAAATTCACGTTACACACAGCACTTATCTTTTAACAAAACAGAACTTTGCTTACAGCGAAGGTGTAGAAATTGAAGTTAAGGGTAAGGGTATGATGAAAACTTACTTCTTATAATTATAGAATTTGTTTATGGTAAATGCTTTTGTGATAAGTTGAAATAAAAAAAACGGAGCAGAGAGGAATTGAAAACACGCTTTGAGCCTGACGCGCGTAAGCGCGTATAATAAATTTCTTTACAGGCTCAACCGTGTTGTTTTCAAGAACTCGATGCAGGAGTTTTTTTTATATAAGCATATTTACAAATGTATTTACCTAAAGTCCGCGGGCCCATTCGTAGGTGCTAAGATATGGATCAGGTTTTATTGCCCCCGGCGTAGCCCATATTTCATCAATAAGACCTTTTTCATTAATTTTTCCTATTCGAACCTGCTTGTACAGATGCTGGTTTGAACCGTCAATTGTAACAGTTCCCTCTGGAGCAGTAAAACTTAAACCTTTAGATGCCATTCTTACGGCTTCTACTTCAAAGCTTTTTGCTTTTTCACATGCCGCTGCCCACATGTAAACGGCAATATAGCCTGCTTCAATAGGGTCTCCTGTTACACGTTCGTTTCCATATTCTGTTTTGTAATTTGCAACAAACTTTTCGTTGCAGTCAGTTGCTGTTGTTTCGTAATAGTTCCAGGCAACATACTGATTTTTAAGATGTTCAATACCAATTTTAGAAACTTCTTCTTCTGAAATTGAAAAACTCATGACAGGAATTTTTTCAGAAGTTATTCCGACTTCGCTAAGCTGTTTAAAGAAATATAAGTTCGAATCACCGTTTAAGGTGTTCAAAATTACATCTGGTTTTTCGCGTTTAATGTCGTTTACAATTGGTCCAAAATCTTCGTGTCCCATTGGAACGTAAATTTCTCCTGCACATTCACCTTTAAGCTGTGCAAGCTGAGCTTTAATGATTTTGTTTGCCGTACGTGGGAAAATATAATCACTTCCAACAAGGTAGAATTTCTTTCCAAAATGTTCAGCGCAGTAATCAACTGCAGGAACTACCTGCTGGTTAGGAGAAGCGCCCATATACATAATGTTCGGGCTTGCTTCCATTCCTTCGTACTGAACCGGATACCACAAAAGATTAAAAAATTCCTCAAAAACCGGTTTTACAGCCTTTCGCGATGCCGAAGTCCAGCAGCCAAAAACAGTAGAAACTTTATCTTCTGTAATCAGCTTGCGGGCCTTAATAGAAAAAGTTGCAGGATCACTTTCGCCGTCTTCTTCTACAACTTCTATTTTGTGTCCAAGAACGCCGCCGGCTTCGTTAATTTCTTTTATGGCCATCAGCTCAGAGTCTCTTACCGGCGTTTCACTCATTGCCATTGTTCCTGTAAGAGAATGAAGCAGACCAACTTTTACAGTCTTAACTTCTTTTTGTTTGCATCCTGAAAGAGCAAGAACCATAGTGGCTGTCGCTGCAATCATCAAATTTTTTTTCATAACAACTCCTTATAAATTACACGTTAGCGGTCGCACAGGAGGAATTACACCTCCATATATGTTTTATATTTTGAAATTACAAAATTTCATAAGTGGTCATAAGGCCTTTGCCTTTTATGTCACATTCTATAGGCTTACTGAATTCTATATCAGTTACGTTTGCTTCAGTAAGGTGTTTGTATACGGTTTCTGAAACCCTGATTTTTCCTTTTCTTGAAGCAGATTCCATTCTGCTTGCAACATTTACTGTGTTTCCCCACACATCATAAATAAATTTTGTGCGTCCGATAACACCTGCTGCAGCTGGTCCGCAGTTTATTCCGATTCTTATATTGAATTTTATTTTTGCAGTCTTATTGTATTCTTCAAGATCATCGAGCATGCCTTTTGCAAACGCTACCATTACTTTTGCGTGGTCTTTGTTTGGGGTCGGGAGCCCGCAGGCTGCCATATAAGCGTCCCCGATTGTTTTGATTTTTTCTACGCCGCTGTTCTGTGCCCTTATATCAAAAAGACTGAAAAGTTCGTTCAATGCATGAACAATTTCTGCTGCAGTATATCCGCTTGAAGTTTTTGTAAAATCAACAATGTCAGAAAAAAGAATTGTAACATCGTCATAGTTTTGACCTATAGAGTGAATATTATCCTTAAGCTCATTCGCAATTTGTTCCGGCAGAATGGCACGCAAAAGATGATCTGATTTTTCCTTTTCGAGCTTAAGTTCAGAGGTACGTTCCTGAACCATTTTTTCAAGACGCAGATTTTCCTTAATGATTTTCTGCTGTTTTACATAGAACGAAAGAATCAGAGAACCTAAAATTCCAATTATAAGAACAACCCAGAAAGCCGGAATCTGATAAATGTAAGGCTTTTGCACAAAAAGTACAGCTTCTGCCTGTTCAGAATAAAAGCCGTCTCCATTAATTGCGTTTACATAAAAAATATGATTACCAGGTTTTAAGTTTGTATACGACATTGAGCGTAAAGTTGTAGGCGGGCAGAAATCGTCTTCGAAGTTTGTGAGCTTGTGTGTAAAAGTAAGGCGTTCCGGTGCATCAAAGCTTAAACCAGAATAGCTTATGTCTACACGCTTTGTTCCAGGCTTTAGGGTGATAGAAATTGTATCACTTGGATAAAGCCTGTTATCCAGAACAATGTTGTTGTCTACTGTTACAGTTTCTATCTGAACCAGCGGCATAATAGGATTTTCGGTTACTTTTACCGGGTCGTAAATTGCAATTCCATCTACCATTGCAATCCAAAGCCGTCCATAGCGGTCTACAAGGTTTTTTGCTGTTGATGTAGGCCCGTTAGAATCAAGCCCGTCGTTTTTGTTGTAGAATTTTACAGAAATTTCTTCGCGTTTCCCGTTAAGAAAATCCTGAACATCAGAAAATGCGGTAGACGAAATTCCGTGATTGCTTATCATCCACATCATGTTTGAGCCGTCTACAAGAATCTGGAACATCGAATCAGTTTGAATTCCGTTTTCAGAATCAATATTTTCAAAAACTGTTGGTTTTCCTTTTTTACTGTCAAAGTTAGGACATCTTGTTATTCCGCTTCCGCTGCAAATCCAGAAAGCACCGTCCAGATTCTGATCTATTTTGAATATTACGTTTCCGGCAAGTCCGTCTTCTGAAGTAATATGAGAAAATAATTCTTCATTCTTCATAAGGTAAATGCCGCCACCGTCTGTTCCAATCCAGATTACACCGTTTGTATCCTGATAAAGAGCCATTACATATTCATTTTCAAGTCCGTCCAGCTGCTTTAAGTTTTTTATTGTTCCGTCGCGGTGAATAATGCTTAAGCCTGTTGTTGTTCCAATGTAAAAATCACCGTTTGCAGCTTCTATTGCAACTCTTACTTTATTACCTGCAAGACCTTTTTCTTTACTCCAGTTTTTTATAGCTTGTCCATCGTAAAAAAGCTGTCCAGGGGCTGTGTAACAGCTTGCAAGAATATGTCCGGCTTTTGTTGCTTCTACGTCTCTTATTCTAAGTCCTTTTGTGTATTCTGTAAGTTGATTTTTTACTTCTTGGTCATTACTAAAGCAGCGGATTCCGTCGTCTGTTGCAGCCCAAACGTTTCCAAAACGGTCTTCTTCTATGCTGTTTACGGTTATGCCAAGTTTTATCATGCGGAAACGACCGTTTGTAAGTTTG
>Ga0256407_10008614_pt1 | contig 14885 bp, 13 predicted proteins | sample RumenRJG_04DNA_FD_193489 | JGI IMG/M metagenome (GOLD analysis project Ga0256407, IMG submission 193489) | Bovine rumen microbial communities from Lethbridge, Alberta, Canada - RJG_04 | ecosystem: Host-associated > Mammals > Digestive system > Stomach > Rumen | place: Canada: Alberta... | reverse complement strand
TATCATTGGGATTATGATGTAGACAGAAATCCCAAATGTCATACATCAGTTTGAACACCTCAGAACGTGTCCATTTATAACCACGCTGAAAAGACGGAATAAAAAAGTCGAATCTCTCATAACCATTACCATCTTTCCTTCCCGCTATAAGTTCTTGTAAACGCTTAAGACCCAGTACTTCCATATATGCAATTGTCCTTTATTACTTACTCGTATTGTTTAAAACTTCTCATGCATCATTAATTAAAAATCATCTGACACGTTCGACTGATGAGCCAATCCATTAATTCTATCCGTGAACTCCACATGAGTAGACCAATTGTACGGATATGACAACAATATTTCATCTTTAATCATGAAACAATAGATGATTCCTAAACCAGTGTCAACAGTAAATGTTGCTCTATATGAATTCGCCATTTATTTGTTGTTAATGTGCTTCTTCAATTCATTCTTGTCGATCACGACATACACTGTGTCGACAACGTGGCCGCGGTCAGCGCCTGCAAAATGTTTCGAAACGTTGGCAAAGTCTTTATCCAACACAGTTAAGCCGTCAACGAAATTGTCTGTCTCGCCTCGGTTGTTCAGAACGTTCTTTAGTCCCCATACCTCATGGTAGCGTATCTTGATTTTCCAGCCTTCGACCTGAGCTTTCTGCATAAGCTTTATCAAGGAGTCCTGGTCGTTGCGGTCATTGTCAAAGGAGAAACTGAATGGCTCTCCGCTTGTGTTCATACCAGTCTGGGTGAGATTCAGCCGTCCTTCCCAGCTGTCCCAGATGACTCCTTTCCTGGTAAACTCTATCAAGTTCCCGACCTTCTCGCCGTTAGAATAATTCTCTTTGCAGCCTGACATCAAGCTAACGATGCATACTACGAAAATTAACCGTGTGATTTCTCTCATATCCTAATAGTTTTATGCTGGAAATCGTTTTTCATTAATTCTACCAATACAGCCCTTTACCATCTCCGGGCAGCGAAACGATAATGTTCATTTAGAAAAATTCAATTCCACTAGTCTTATCTTGTGATTTTCCAAACAATCTCAAGCTGCTCGTTCCTTTAATTCTTCAAGTGTATTAATTACCTCTTTCAAGTTTTCAACTTGCTTTTTGAGATCTTCTATTTGCTGTCTTTGATTGAAAGCATCTGAGCTATGCTGACGCTCACGCTTTTCAAGTTCTCTATTGATTTCGCGTTGTTTTGCGATGGCAGCTTGTTGCTTACGTATGATTTCTCGATACAAACGCTCTTTTTCTTTGCTTTGCGTAATTCTTCCAGAAATCCATTTAAAGGCTTTCCTACCAAAGAACAATGTTGGGGAAATGTACAGCAGTCCAACGTCATACACATCAAAATCTTCTATACCAAGTACATTTCTAATGCTCTTGGTGGGGGTGTTGATTACCGTGGTTGCGGCACTTAACACATCACGAACGCTCAGATTTGCCATATTACGCTGCCTCCTTAAATTGTTTCAATTGCTCTGCAAGGGCTTCAATGAGCTCCTGAAGATTCTTGATTTCCTCTTTCAACTTTTCAACCTCCTTCTTGAGTTGCTCATTTTCAGCTTGCTGAACACGGTTTCTTTTCTCAAGCTCTTTATTAATCTCTTTCTGCTTGTTGATAGCAGCTTGCATCTTTCTAATTACTTCGCGGCGAAGTCTTTCCTTCTCTTGCTTTCTCTTATTCTTTTTCTTTTTACGATAATAGTATAATACACCACCGCCTACAGCTATTACGACCGCTATTCCAATTCCGATTCCCGTTGCAGCTGAAGCGCCAGCCGCGGTTGCGGCACCACCGGCCGCTGTTCCTGCAACAAGACCAGCGCCTGCTAATGTTCCTCCACCGACGATAACAGCAGATCCAGCTGAAGCTACAGCTCCAGCCGCAATACTTGCATATAAGTTTCTCGCGGCAGTTGTAACAGCTGCTGTATAAACCAAAGCATTTGTCTTTGGATCCTTTACGATACCAAAATCTTTGAGCGACAGGCTGGGCGTTTCAATAATAGCCGTCGACACTTGACACAGTTGTTCTATTGCCTTTAAATCTTTATCCATAATTTAAAATTTATTCTTCAAACATTGAGTCGAGATCAGCTAAGGCTTTTCTCGTCACCTTATCCATCTCTTCATTAATAAATTGCTCTTTAACTTTGGTGATGAAGCGAACATCAGAGAACAGTCTCCAAAGAGTAACCAACAATCCGCCTAAATCGAGATCTTTCCATGCTGCTTCGTTTCCGAAAGCGGCGTTTCCTCCTACCCATGCTAAGTTCAAACCAGATGAGATGAGGTTTGAAAAAAGCAATATTTTTCTTGTTCTGACCTCATAGTGGTCCCTATTTCCATCTTTTTCTTCGTTGTAGAACAGACCATGTACAAAACTAATAATCATATTGATGAGAATAGAAATACCGGCTTGTAGTCCGACCTTCTTCAAATCTTTTACCAAGCAAAGGGCATCATAGTTTTCCGAATATAATTTGCCCGCCAATTCTTTCGAGAACGCTTCAATCAAAGGAACGGGTAAACCTCGGGAGGTAAACTCGTCGGACTTTAAATGCGCATATTGGGCGAATAGACCTGCTGCAAGTCTGAATTTGTCTTCTTTCGTACTTTCCAACATCTCACCAAACATCGTTGCCATGAGAATCCTGTCTCCGAACTTTCCTCCTGGATATAAAACACGATAAGTGCCAAATCCAAATTTCTTGGATAGACTTATAGTACATGTCATCAAATTTGCTGTACCGAAGATCCATCCTAAAATAGGGTCATGTCCCAAAGTGTTCACACGGTGACTGCCTTTTCCCCCATCATCGAAACCGGCAGGAGCATTTTGTTGTGCATCATATGGACAAACACCATGAGCTAGTCCTCCATCTACTCGCTTATACTGCCCGAAAACAATATCTTTCCATGTGGGATATTTCTCACTATTTACATTTTCGTGGTCATCATGTTTCTGACTCCATTCGTATTCATCTTTAGCCTTCTGCTTGTCGCCCTCCTTGGCAGATATTCGGTCGTCAGAATTAATAGTCTCGCCAAGGCCACCCATTATCAGTCGAAGGATAATCCACCGGGCAGTCTGAAGAGCTGAAGCTATCATCAAGAACTTGATGTCAGTTTTGTTAAGTTTCGTCTTGTCTGCAAATTCCTGATTGATACGTTTCACGTCCTCTATGGCATAATTGAATTCCTCTTGGGAGAGCAAATCTTCCAAAGCCACATCTTCCGGAACCATATCCTCTGTTTTCCTCATGACCTCATCCCATGAAGGTATTGCGCTCTTTGGAATCTTTTCATCAGCAAGATAAGGTGTTGTCTCATCGACCAATGGTTTTGTGATGGCCATCTTGAAAGGCTTCTTTAATTTATCTGGTACATTCACACCACTTGCATTAGCCATCATCAGAGCTTTTACCCTAAGTACCTCTAACTGGGCATGTAAGTCTTGTATATCAGACTTATTCTGGTCTATTGCTTTTTGATTATCATCGACCTGTTTTTTAAGCTTTTCAGAGTCTTCTGAAAGGCTTGCAAGTTCCTTTTCCTGCATTTTGAAGGCTCGGTTGATTTCTTTCTCGCCTTTTGTATAAGTGTATTTACTTTTTTTCTCTTCCATAGCACTATTTTTAGAATTCAATTATTTCCCTCAACCTTCTGTCTATCTCTTTCCAATTCTTATTCAAGTCCACCGTACAGACACGGATGTAGTGGTCGGTGTTGCGGTAACGGTAAGTATCGAAGATGGAGTTCTGAACCTTTGGATATACGAGGATGCCGTTGGTGCTGAGCGTATAAGGTACAGAGGCATCCTCTTGGTTGAGGACGTAGCTCATAATCTGAGAGATATGGTCACGACGGATATGTTCCTTGCTGCCTTCTTCGGGACGGGAGACCAACGTCTGGACATAGTACTTGGCATCGAGGATGATTTTGCGTTCCATTCTCTTGTTGGTCATCGTTACGTCCGTTATCATCGTAGGCAGGTGGTTGACAGTTCCTTCATCCACAGGCGACAGCTGGAAATCAATGTACGAGCGGTCAACGTTTGGATATTCATCCCGGCACTCCTTCTTGTAGAAGTTGAAGAGGAACTTCTCAAAGATGGCATTGAGCCTGTCCTTGGAGAAATCAAGGAAATGATATTTTCCCTTGGTATGCTCGTCGGGAAGCAGAGACTCAAATATCAGTTGGCAAATATGTACCAGCAGACCATAGAAGCGATTGTTACGGGTGATGGTCACTTTGCCAAAGTCTTCCTTGGTTAGCGGAATCAGAGAGACAGGAGGGAATTGAAGATATACAGACTTGACCGCCTTGTGGTTGGCTGCGTCGAGACCGTCATAATTCATCAGCCGTCTCAATGTGGCATAGATAATCTGATTGATAAGCACATCATGGGAATACTCGTCATAGTTGCAATGCAACCTTCCTTCTCTCCAGTGATTGCCCCTCAGCGTCTTGCTGACATTGAGCTTTCCCTTTACGCCGTACCTATCTTCTTCCACGTTGACATACTCATGGTAGATTCCATAGCGGAACAGCCTTTGACATCCGGCCACCAACAGCTTGGCGAACAAGTCTGGATAGGTATTGCAGTGTTCTGCGTCAACCTTTATCTTGTCGCGCTGCTCTGCCAAATCCCATGCGTAGCAAAGGAGATAGTAGAGGTTCTGTATGGGTATGTACTTGCGGATGCCCTCCATGTTACTCTTCTTTTCCTGTCAATATGCGTTCCAACTGATGGTATAGCCCTTCATCGTCAAAGCATACGTCTCTGAGGTAGGGCAGTACTTGATAGTCGAGCGTGTCCTGCCACCACTTGTCAGCTTCAGCGATATGGGCCACATCCGTGAAATAGCTGTGGCCAATCATCTTACCTGGCCCTAACAGCTCCTCACTGGCTATCAGGTCATTCACCTTGTTGAGCCGCAGGCATATCGTGTTGATGAACTCCTTATGCAGTCCATGCTCGGAGAGGAAGTCCTTAAAAGTCTGTTTGAACTCCGGCTCCAGAGTGTAAAACGAGAAGCGGCGGCGCAGTGCATAGTCCAACTGTGCCAGCGAACGGTCGGCGGTATTCATGCAGCCAATGATATAGACATTCTCCGGTACGTAGAACGTTTCGTCGCTGCTTTCACTGTACGTGAGCGAGATGGCATACTTGCTCTTTCGCTTGTCAGGCTCAATGAGCATCATCAACTCACCGAATATCTTACTGATGTTGCCACGGTTGATCTCGTCGATGATGAAGAAGAACTGCTCTTTAGGTGCTGCCATGGCTTTTTGGCAGAACTCGTAAAAGATACCATTCTTCACCTCGAAGCCGTCCTTTGTCGGACGTATGCCCTGGATGAAGTCCTCATAGCTATAGCTCTGGTGGAACTGCACCATGGCAATATTTGCGTCATTCTGCTCACCCATCATCTGATAGGCTACCTTCCTTGCAAGGAAAGTCTTTCCTACGCCCGGAGCACCTTGCAGGATGATGTTCTTGAACCGCTTGAGCAATTCTACTATATGCAGGAACTCGTCTTTGTCAATGAAAGGCTTGTCCCTGTCCTTGTCGAAGTCATAGGTGTCATAGTCGGGCTGGGGACTGTCAGAAGAGGAGCTTGTACGCTCTTCTTTGCTTGCCATCTCCACAATGGCTTGATATTCCTCATAAGACAACCCGAACAACGAGCCTTGCACGCCCTTGCCCGGCTCACTGTTTCTGAACACCTCATTCTGTATCAGCTCCGACCATGGCACTTGGTACTTCACCTTGTCGGTAATGACAAATTCCAGCACTTCGCCCTCCTTTGACTTGTGCAAACCCTTGGTGATTTCACAAAGAGCCTTCACACGCTTCACGGGAGTCGTCTCATAGCAAATCAGCTTGTCGCCAGCCTTCGCTTTTTCAAAGTACTTGAATATCCTTCGTTTCTTGCCCTTGTCGCCGTAAGCTGTATAGGTCTGCTTGTCACCGACATTGTATTCATCTACATCCCATAACGTAGGACTGTCATTGAGCCAGAAATATTGCGTGCCGTCATGTGGGGCTTTGGCGACAACATCGGCATCGGGTTCGGCCACGATACCGCTGTCCTCATAAGCCAGTGCCGTGAAGTCTATGAAATTGTCACAAGGAACCTCACGGTTGTACATCTTCGTGTTCAGCTCGTCCATGATGTTGAGATAGTCGGCATAGTTCATGTTGTTTTTAACATAAATGCCATAGTGGTTCAACAGTTGTCGGTTATTGCTGTCGAGAGAAAGATAAGTCTTGGGCTTAATCCAATACAAGGCAATCGTAGCACGAAACCTTATACCTTTTTGTTCCTTTACGATATCGTAAATTTCACCAATCTCTTTATCTCCCTTATTGTTGATAACAGCATCGAGAAGCTTCCACAAGTTCTGAATGTTGGCTTCTCTTTCTTCTGAGGTAATATCAGACCAATAGTACACTGACTTCTGTGGGTTAAGCTGTGGTACACCTTCATAATCAATAGGAGTGTCAGAGCTCATATTGAATATTCGTTTGAAAACAGTACATATCTCCGTCTTTTTTGAAATAAGTGTCAGACGGTTGATGATACCCATAACAGTAAATGGATCGATATCCTTTGGCGGAAATTTACTGCTCGAGTTGATATGGTTTGTGAAACTTGGGTCGAGCGACTTGAGGACCAGCTCCCGAAGCTGCTCCTGTCTGTCCTTGTAAGTCAGCAGTTTCTCTGCCAACTCATGAAAGAACGGAACCCATGTGTATTTATCCTTGTATGTTGCCATATTCAATCTGTGCGGACGGCCACAAGGGCCGCGCCCTGAATTAACGGACGGCCACAAGGGCCGCACCCTGCTATTTCATTATCTTATTATATAATGTGTCCCAGGAATTGACGACATCGTACTGGACATCGCTCGCGCCGATACTTTGGAAGTGCTTGGTGGCACAAGCTATCTTGGCTTTCTCCACGTCACGCAAATCTGCTTCAATGATAGAACCCTTGGTCTCGGCGATGAAGTAGATATGCCTGACACCGCTGTCTTCCTTGAACACCACTGCCCAGTCGGGATTGTAATGACCCATAGGGGTATTGATGTAGAAACCACGGGGCAGCTTGGTATAGACCTGCACCATATCCTGTTTCTCCAAAGCCTCGGCAAAATCCATCTCGCCTTTTGAGTCCACCACGACAAGGTCGTAGAGGCTCTTCTTCGATGCCATGGCGTTCTCGCCAAGCTTGCCACGCAGCGTGTTCTCGGTGAACACGTCCTTGTCATAGGTGCCGTCCATCTTGTTGTACTCGATATGCTCGATGACCGACATGGCTTTGCAGGAGTTGATGATGCGCGCCGACTTCATGATGAACTCCTCGGGGTTGAGCTGGAACTGGTGGAAGGTTTTCTTCGGGTCAATGCCCTGGAGGATGGCAACAATGGTCTTGCGGGTCAGTCCCGTCTTGGAGACAAGCTGTCCGATGAGGTCATAGCGCACGCTGCCCACGCCCTCATGTACTTGTACCGTGCGGTTCTTGCCCTGCTTCATGGCGGTTCCCTCCTCAAGTTGCTGTTTGCTCTCAATCTTCTCAAGGCTACCCGTACTGATGACCACCTTAATCTCAGTTACGTTCAAGCTCTTGTCGAGTTGCTGGACTGCCTTATCTATGAGTTTCTGCGAGTCGAAATGCACCGTATAGTAGCTGTGGATGTTGATTTCCTTCCACAAGCCCATGAATTCGTCCTTGAACTTCTGCTCGTTGAAGTGTCCTTCCACGGTGCCGCGTCCATTAGTCGGTTTCACCTTCTTCGGGTCAAACACGCCGTCAAGCAGGTTGACGATGGTATCCTTGATATTATCCAAGTCGCTGAAATCGAGCTTGTCCGCATCTTTGTCGGCGAAGTATTTGTCTGTTAGCTTGCCACGATGGATATAGCCTTGCTCTATCAGCATCTCCTGGATGTCGTCGGCAACACCATCGGTAATGGTGTGCTCCGTTCCGTCCTCTGTCGTATATTTCACGCCGACGAACAAGTCTTCTGTTACCTTCACGGGGCGGTCGGCGCAGGCTTCGGCAATCTCATGTTGTAAGCCGTCGGCAAAACGATCATAGCTCTCACTGGCAATGACGGTAAGGATGTTCGTATTGAACACACCGTCCTCTCCAAGCACATCGGCATCCTGGCGGTCGCCACGCTCGTTGACGCAAAGACGCATGCCACGACCCACTTCCTGCCGTTTTTTGTTTTCGTTGTCACTCTCTTTCAGAGTGCAGATTTGGAAGACGTTGGGATTGTCCCAGCCTTCCTTCAGCGCACTGTGGGAGAAGATGAACCTGACAGGCTCTTTCAGACTAAGCAGCCGTTCCTTGTCCTTCATGATGAGGTCATAGGCGCTCTCGTCGTTGCTGTTGTCGCTGCCACGCTCCGTCTTCGGGTCCACCATGTGGCCTTTCTTGTCCATCGAGAAATAGCCTTGATGGATGTTCTCGGCTGCATTCCGTGGATCTTGCAGATAGCGCAGGTAGGCGGAATCGGTCAGATAAGGGATGTATTCTTGTAGTACACGGGGGTATTCCTCCTCGAACATCTTGGCAAACTTACCCTTAGTCTCCTCACCGCCATACAGCCTGTAACTGCTTACATGGTCGATGAAGAACAGCGACAACACCTTGATGTGCTTGGGATACAACTGGCTCTCACGCTCGATGTGCTTGCGGATGGTCTCACGTATCTGGTTGCGGCGGATGACATCCTCTGTAGTCTTGCCAATCATCTGTCCCGGTTCCAACGTCTGACCATTGACGAATTGGATTTCTTGCGCTTTTCCATCAATGCGGTCAATGACGAAGCCGTCGCGGTACTCCTCCAGTCCCCCACTCTGCTCATAGAGGTCGAAGCCGTCGCTGACGACTTTCGACTGCTGGGCCACCGTACCGCTCTTGCGCATCACGTCGTAGTTGATACGGGCCTGTGGGTTGCCAGTGGAGATAAGTATCTGTTCGAGATAAACGTAGCCGTTAGTGGCTGTCGTGCCTTTCTGCTCCACACCGACCACCTCAATCTTCTTCACCAAGTGCTTGTTATAAGCATCCATAGCATCAAGACGATACACCATGTTGGCGATGTCGTCCTTGCGGTGTGTGGCACTGTAGAGAAGCTTGAAGAGAGAATTAAACAATTTCAAGCCCTTGCGTGTCTGGTTCGTCTTGTTGGCACCGAGCACGCTCTGGGGCTCGTCGATGATCATGATGGGGTGCGTGGCGGCGAGGATGTCAATAGGACGGCGTGAGCGAAATTCGTCACGACGGGAGAAGATGATACGGGCGGCAGCGTCTCCGGCACGGCCTTCCTTGTTCTTGTCCTCGTTGAGAGAAGTGTTGAAGGCCTGCGTGTTGATAATCATCACGTGTATGCCGGCATCGGCGGCGAAAGAGTCTATCTTGGAGAGCTGTTTGGAGTTATAGACGAAGTACTGGATACGCTTGCCGTATTCCTGTGCGAAATACTCGCTCATGCTGTCGAAGCTGCTGAGCACGCCCTCACGGATGGCGATGCTCGGCACCACGACAATAAACTTTGTCCAACCATAGAGCTTGTTCAGCTCAAACATCGTCTTGATATAGGTGAACGTCTTTCCCGTTCCCGTCTCCATCTCGATGGTCAGCGTGCGGCCGTCACCCTCCAACTGGTCGATGGGCTTCAGACCGAACGAGGTCTGCACCCTGCGGATGTTGTCGCGCAAGGGCACACCGGGCTCCAACGGAGCGTTGGCAAAGCCCTCCAAGGTGAGCATGCTCCGCTGACCGTTCTCGATACCCTGGTCAACGAGAAAGTTGCTCGTTCCGTCGTAGTGCGGTTGACCTAGGAAGCAGTCCGTCACGGCACGGGCAGCATCCTCTTGGAAACGCTGGTGTTTATATTTGAGTTTCATTCTTGTCTTGCTTTTGTTTTCACCCAAGGGTGAGATGACCACGACAATTTGTCTGTCGTTACCAAGGCGTGGTAATCCTATTACCAGGACGTGGTAATCCTGTTACCAAGGCGTGGTAAGGACATTACCAAGGTGGGGTAAGGGTGTCAAATCACGCGGATGTTGTTCAACGCCTCATCGTCTGACCAGCCTAAGAGTTGCTTGAACTGCTCGAAGATGTTGATTTTCTGCTCGTCTTTTTCGAAGCAATTATCACGGAAGAGTACACGAAGTGGAGCTTTGTCTGCGATTGCTTTGACAACATTGTCGGTTATAGGTTTCCCAAAGCAAGCTACGAGATCGCCTTCATTAACAGTATAGATTTTTACTCCGACTACAGTTTCAGTCTCTAAAGGCAAAGACAATTCAACTCCCCAATCTACCATGCTACCATAAAGCAAGTCAAGATCCGTACGGTCTTCCTTTACATTGTCGGCAAAGAGCTCAAGGTCTTTAGGCTTTAAATCCTTTGGAGCGAAGTATACATCTTTCATGTTGCTTGAATCAACACGGAATACACGGAAACCTGTATCAAGTTGCGATTTATTGCCATTCTCAAACAAGTCAGGCAGTTTTGCCTTTAGTTCGTCTTGGATCTTTTTACCAGCACGACGGATGCGTTCTTCACCAAGTTCACATATCGTTTTAAACCCTTTTTTGTATGCAGGATCATTTTCCTCAATCTTCTCGGGAAGTTGAATCATAATAAACTTTCTTTTGCCATTATCTTCACTATTAAGTTGAAGTACAGCATGAGCTGTTGAGGCTGAGCCTGAGAAGAAATCTAGAACTATAGATTCCTCATTATTGGGGACTAAGCTAATTAAATATTTGATTAATCCTACGGGCTTTGCAAAGTCAAAGGGAATATCTAATTCCTTTAATTCTTTTGCACTCTGTCGATTCTCATACTTTGTAATAAAGTTAACTGGCGTCATACCTGAATCTTGTCTGTCATTTAGCCATATTTTGGTATAGACATTCCATTTTGCAGGCTTACCATTAGAATCAATGAGAACACCATCAGATTTTTTGAATTCTATATTCCCTTTTTCTTTTTCCTCTTGATATCGTTCACGAGACCACCGCCATACTTTGTCGTCACTTGTCTTAGGTGTTACTTGGGCACCATCAACCGGCTCCTTTGGCATAGAGTTACCTGGTGGAATCAGTAATGTTCCATCAGGGGCTTCTATGTAGTATCTTTGGTTAGTACAGCCTCTCAATGGATCCAATGATGACTGGTATAAACCAAAAGGTCTGTAGTGTTCACCCTTTCTATTTCCTTCTTTTTCTACTGAAGTATAAAGTCTTTTGATTATATCTTCAGATATTGGCTCTCGAAAAGAACCTGCAAGATCTATATTTTTGGCATAAATAATAACATAGTCAATATTTGGCGAGAAAAATTGACCTTTTCCTCCACCGCTTTTCATTACTCTTGGAACTACGCCTATTTCATTAATCTCGCCAAATACTTCATCAAAGCATTTAATTATGTTACTTAGTTCCTTTTCTCCTATAGAAGCAAATATAATGCCGTTGTCACAAAGTAATGAATGAGCTATCTGTAATCTTGGATAAATCATTGAACACCAATCCGAATGAAATCTTCCATTTGAATCCGTATTCTTTACGAAGCGATTACCTAATTCATCAACATACCCTGCTTCTTCAGAATATTCATCTTGACTTTGCTTGAAGTTATCATGATATACAAAATCACTACCAGTATTATAAGGAGGATCAAAGTACATTATTTTAATCTTACCAAGATAGGATTTCTGCAATAGCTTCAGCGCATCGAGGTTGTCACCCTCAATGTATATATTCTGCGTATTCTCCCAATCAACACTACTCTCTGGTACAGGCCGAAGAGTCTTGTTGATGGGTGTGGCAGCCTCACGCCGTGCAGCCTGCTTGCCCACCCAAGTGAACTCATAGGCTTCCGGCTCATCCTCCACGGCATTGTCACCGAGCAGCTGACGCAACTTATTGAAGTCAACCACATGGCGCAACGCCCCCGTCTTTTCGTCACGGGCCTCTGTGAAGCACGACGGCGCAATCTTATAGAGTACGTCGAGGTTCACCTGCGTTCCGTCCTCAGTGGTTAATGGTAAATGGTTAAAGTCCATATATGTTGATGTTTTGTTGCGAATTAAATTGCTTCAATATAGATTGGCTTTTGGCCTGTTCTCTTTTCATACTCGACTATGCCGATTTTTGTCAACTTCTCAAGAGTATTCTTCTTGTTCTGCTTGACCTCCCGAAGCCACTGATAAGCTTGCACTTTTGTCATTTCCATATACTCACCATGAATTTATTGTTGTGGCTTGTCGTTCAGCAATGTAACCGTGTCGCTGAATTCCCTAATCACTTCTTTCAGACGTGGATGGTCTTGACGAATGATAATCGACGCATAGTTTAATATACCATTTTCATCGGGAATCGAAGCCGTCAGGAACATAATTTTCCACTTCTTCTTGTAGTGGTTGAACCAATATTCAAATAGACGATTGCGCATGGACTGCTTACCGTCTCCAGTCTCGCATATATACAGCATTACTTCCTGATTCTCCATGAAAAAGTTCTCGACAATGGCAATAATCGTTTCACGTACTTTCGGGTCGCGAGGCGATTTCTTGTTATTACCATTAATGATTGAGAACTGGTAGGTTTCGGTAAATGGCATCGTAGTGTCATCCTTATCGAAACCTGCAGCATACTGTACGCCATAGTCTGTAAGGAAACTTACAAAGTCCGAGCCAGGTATGGGCGAGACCTTATATGGAGCTTTGGCATTGATACGCTCAATGTTCAACTTCATAATGTTTCGATATAAGTAGGCTTTTCGCCTGTTCTCTTTTCAAAGTCTTTAATCAACCAGTCGGTCATTTTGTCAATCGTCTTTCTCTTATTCTGCTTGACTTCCTTCAGCCATTGCAGAGCTTGTTCTTTTGTCATTTCCATATATTTGAGCTTTATTTGTTCTATATTGCAAAAATAGGTTTTTTCTTTGAACCTTCCAACTTTATTCGCTGTTTTTTGCTTTTATCTCCACTATTTGCTCCTCAAGGGAAGCAATCTCACGCTTCAGCTGTCGTGCCTTGGTGTTCATCTCTACCTGTCGGTTGAACTGCCGTTCTTTCCGAATTTTCTTCTGCAAAGCCTCACACGCCTTAGTTTTCTGCTTGATTTGTTCCTCAAGGGCGATGATGGCATGTGTGGTTTCCGAAGATGTGGTCTGATAGTCGGAGATGACACCCGCAAAATGTTCCCATACGTCGTCGAGGGTGTTTCCGGCAATCGTTAGTCGTAGGTCGTCAGCCTTAGTCCATTCGCCCTTGAACGTCTTGATGATGCGGAACGGGTGGCTTTCATCCTTGGTTCTATCCTTGTAGTTGATCAGCAAGCGGTATTCGTCATTGTAGCACTGGATGAAGACGATATACTGCGGCATGAACGAGTCGATGAGGGTAAACACGTCATCGGGACAGTCCTGCTCCTTGACGACCACGGCAAAGAAGTCTATCTCCACGATGTGCTTGCCGCCGGGGACGTTGACCGTTCCCTTGCCGAGTTTGTAAAGCCATGTCAGCGATGCCACGTCATCAACAAAATGCTGCCGTTGCTTGGCGCTCAGATCCCAATGCTCATAGAAGGCTTTCTTCGAGATATTTCGGTTGACAAGTGTCGTCGGAGGGAAGTGCAGCAGATTATCCATGTCAACGGATGATTAAGAACGTTATCAACTCAAAGTCATCAAGACCTTTGATATCACCTTGCAAGGCGGTAGTGGGACCAGGCTCAAAGAGACTGTCGATGTCGCTCTCCTGCTTCACGGAGATGATGCTTTCAATGGCTTGCTGGAGCTGGTCGCTGTACTTGCGCATGTCGCGTCCGTCGCGTGTCTCCTTGTTCACCTCACGGCATAAGTCCATATTCGGCTTTGTCTTGCCCTTGCAGAGATGGCGCATGGTGTCAAGCAGGGCTTTCGGCTGCAAGTGGTCGGTAATAACAGTGCCGTCATTGCCGAGATAGACCATATAAAACGGGTGTAGCAAGTTCTTGTGGTCAATATTTACAGCGTTGTTGCGGTTCTTCAATATGAAAATAACACCCGGCTTTGCAAGGTCAGTATGTTCTACCACCGCATCCATACCGTATGGCGCATGCTCTACGTCTGGATTATCCTTGACGTATGCAAGCAAGTCCATTCGGAATTCGTTTAGCCCCAAGTCCATGATATTGATACCGCTGTCCATGTCCTCAATGTCAACGACCTCTTCTTGCAGTTTCTTTAGCTGATTGCGACGGTACTCCAAATCGCCTTCTTCCTTTGCTGACAGAGGGTTGTCATCGCCTGTTGAGGTCAGCACAGTGGCCTTCATGCGGCTTTCAACACGACCTTTAAGCTTGATGTACTCATCGAGTTCCATGTCCGGCCAGTAGTTGACGAGCTGGATGACCTCATTCTTGGAGCCGATACGGTCAATACGTCCGAAACGCTGGATGATGCGGACGGGATTCCAGTGGATGTCGTAGTTGATGAGATAGTCGCAGTCCTGCAAGTTCTGACCTTCGGAGATGCAGTCGGTGGCTATCAGCACGTCGATGTTCTCGGAACGGTAATCGCCCTTTGCAGGGTGCGGCCCTTGTGGCCGTCCGCCAAACAATGCCTCCTTGTCTTTGGATATGGGGGAAAAGAACGTGAGGATATTGTTGAAGCTGAGCGGGAACCTGGGTATCGTACACTTGCCATCCGTCGTACCGGTGATGAGCGCGACGTTCATGCCCGTCTCTTGCTTGATCCGGGTGGCAAGCTGCTCATAGAGATAGTCGGCGGTGTCGGCAAAGGCCGTGAAGATAAGGACTTTCTTGTTGCCCTCGTTGATTGGGTGGACA
>Ga0256407_10008613_pt1 | contig 14885 bp, 25 predicted proteins | sample RumenRJG_04DNA_FD_193489 | JGI IMG/M metagenome (GOLD analysis project Ga0256407, IMG submission 193489) | Bovine rumen microbial communities from Lethbridge, Alberta, Canada - RJG_04 | ecosystem: Host-associated > Mammals > Digestive system > Stomach > Rumen | place: Canada: Alberta... | reverse complement strand
GTATGACTGGTGAGGTAATGCAAATTAAATGCAGAATCCTCGATGGTAGAGATAAAGGAAGAATTTTAACAAGAAACATTATGGGTCCTGTAAGAGAAGGCGACATTTTAATGTTACTTGATACAATTAGAGAAGCTAAGGAAATTAGAACTCCTTAAGAAGGTGTAAGAACATGAGAACTTGTTCATTCTGTCATAAAGAAATAGAAGAAGGTACAGGAAAGATGTACGTCAAAAAAGACGGTTCAATTTATTTCTTTTGTAGCAGCAAATGTGAAAAGAATATGATTAAACTCGGAAGAGTTCCAAGAAAAGTTAAATGGGTTAAAGAATGATTCAAAAAAGTTTTGTAATGATGAAACCAGACGCTGTTCAAAGACGTCTTATGGGTAAAATATTGTCTCGTTTTGAAGAGAAAGGTCTTCAAATTGTAGCCGTTAAATTAATGCAAATTGATGAAGAATTAGCAAAAACTCATTATGGAGAACATGCTGAAAAACCATTTTTCCCAAGTTTAGTTGAATATATTACTTCTTCACCAGCTCTTGCTATGGTAATTGAAGGAGAAGAAGCTATTACTACTATTAGGAAATTAGTTGGTGCAACTAATCCTTTAGAAGCAGATCTTGGAACTATTAGGGGAGATTATGGTATGGATACTGGAAGAAACATTATTCACGCTTCAGACTCTCCAGCTTCTGCAGAAAGAGAAATTGGTCTTTTCTTTAGTGAAGATGAAATTTGCGATTATCAAATTATTGATAACAATTTAATTTACGAATAAATTTAAAGTTATTATTTAAAAGATATTATGAAAATCAGATCCCCTATTGTATCAGTTTTAGGACATGTAGACCATGGAAAAACTACTTTGTTAGATTATATTAGAGGAAGTGCTATTGCTGATAAGGAAGCTGGTGGTATTACTCAACATATTGGAGCTACTGAGATTCCAAATGATACTATAGATGAAATTTGTGGGAACTTCATTTCTGCATTAACAATTAAAGATTTAATTCCAGGATTATTCTTTATTGATACTCCCGGACATGCTGCCTTCACTAGTTTAAGAAAACGTGGTGGTGCATTAGCTGATTTAGCTGTTTTAATTATTGATATTAATGATGGCTTTAAACCACAAACTTTTGAAGCTTTAAACATTCTTAAAATGTATAAAACTCCATTTATTGTTGTAGCTAATAAAATTGATATGATTTTTGGTTGGGAAACTCATGAAGGTGCTTCTTTTAAAGAATCATTCAATCAACAGGCTCAAAGTGTAAAGACAGCTTTGGATACTAAAATCTATGAGATTGTAGGTACTCTTCATAAAGAAGGTTTCCAATCTGAAAGATTTGATAGGATTAGTGATTTTGCTTCACAGATTTCCATTATTCCTATTAGTGCAAGGTCAGGTGAAGGAATCATTGAAGTTTTAGCTATGCTTTTAGGACTTGCTCAGGAATATTTGACTGAACAACTTGAAATTAATGAAAATGCTCCAGCTAAAGGAACTGTTTTAGAAATTAAGGAAGAAACAGGACTTGGCCTTACAGTTGATAGTATTATTTATGATGGTGTTTTAAGAACTAATGATGAAATTGTTTTAATGACTTCAAATAATGAAGTTTTAACTACTAAAATCCGATCTATTTTAAGACCTCTTCCTTTAGAGGAAATGAGAGACTCTAAAAAGAAATTCCAAAAATTTGATGAAGTCGTAGCGGCTGCAGGTATTAAGATAGCTGCTCCTAATTTAGATGATGTTGTTTCCGGTTCTCCTTTAAGAGTTTTAAATGATGAGGAGGATGTTGAAGAAGAAATCTTAAAAGAAATTGAGGATATTACTATAAATACCGATGATGAAGGTATTTTAGTTAAAGCAGATACTCTTGGTTCTCTTGAAGCTATCGTTCAATTGTTAAAAGAGTTAGATATTCCAATTCGTGAAGCAGATATTGGAGACGTTAATCGTAGGGATATAATTAATTCTTCAATTGCTCTGAAAGAAGATGATGCTCACGGTGCTATTATTGCATTCAATGTTAGTGTCCATCAGAATTCAGAAGAAGACCTTAATAATTCTGATATTGAACTTTTCCAAGGTGATGTTATTTATCAGATTATTGAAGATTACGAAGAATGGATTAGACAGAAAGAAGAAGCTCGTAAAAAAGAATTTTACGATGCAATCATTAAGCCGGCTAAATTCATGTCACTTCCAAAATTAGTATTCCGTCAAAGTAAACCTGCCATTATTGGTGTTGAAGCATTAAGCGGAACAGTAAAACAAGGTCAAAAACTAATTAATAAAAATGGTGAAAGTGTTGGAATAATTGCTAGTATGGAAGATAAAGGTGAAACATTACCTGATATTTCCAGAGGTCAAAGAGTTGCTATGGCTATTGATGATGCAATAGTCGGTAAAGATTTCGATGAAGGGGATGAATTATTTATAGATATCCCTGAAAAGCATTATAAGTTCATTGAAAGAGAGTTTAAAGATAAATTGACTGAAGATGAATTTGAGACTCTCCATGAATTTTTAGAAATCAAACGTAAACAAGATCCTGATTGGGGTAAATTTGGTCTTTTTGAATAATAATAAATGATGATGATAAATAAATAATAAGGAGGAATACCATGGCATTCAAAGTAGTTGTTTCTAATAAGGCAGATTCCTATCAATTGGAAGTCGATGATACTAAAGCTTTAAATGGTTTAGTTATTGGTGATGAATTTGATGGTGGAATTGTTGGTTTAGATGGTTATACTTTAAAAATCACTGGCGGTAGTGATAAAAATGGTTTTACTATGAAAAAAGATGTTCCTGGTACTAGAAGAATCAAAAGTTTATTAACTGGCGGTACAGGTTATCATCCTAAAAAAGTAAAAAAAGTCAAAGGTGTTAATAAAAAAATCACCGTTGATGGTGTTAAAAGAAGAAAAACCGTAAGAGGTAACACTATTGCTGATGATATAGTACAAATTAACAGTGTTGTTGTTAATGAAGGAGCAAAGCCAATAGCTGAAATTCTTGGTGCTGGTGAAGAAGAAGAGGAAGAATAGTTCCACTATTTTTCTTATTTTTTTACTTTATGTTGAATTAAAATTATTAAAAAAGGTGGTTATCTGTGAATGTACAGTCAGATGTTAACATAGGTTTGGTTGGTCATGTAGACCACGGTAAGACTACTCTTACTAAAGCATTATCAGGAGTATGGACAGATACTCACAGTGAAGAAACTAAAAGAGGTATTTCTATCCGTTTAGGATATGCGGATATTGAATTTAGAAAATGTCCTAAATGTGGGGAACCTGAATGTTATACTACTGCCGATGTTTGTGAAATTTGTGGTAGTGAAACTGAATTAATTAGAAAAGTTTCTTTTGTTGATGCTCCAGGCCACGAAACTTTAATGGCAACTATGTTATCTGGTGCGGCTATAATGGATGGAGCAGTTTTAGTAATTGCTGCAAATGAACATTGTCCACAACCACAAACTAAAGAGCATCTCATGGCACTTGATGTTATCGGTGTTAAGGATGTAATTGTTGTTCAAAATAAAATTGATATTGTTTCAAAAGAAAGAGCTATTGAAAGTTATAATGAAATTAAGGAGTTTGTTAAAGGTACTTGTGCTGAAGACGCTTTAATAATACCAGTTTCTGCTCAACAAGGTGCAAACATGGATATATTAATTGAAGCTATGCTTAATAATATCGAACTTCCTGAAAGGAAGTTGGACGGCAGCGCTTTAATGCATGTTGCAAGGTCCTTTGATATCAACAAACCAGGTTCTGGTGCTGATAAAATCAAAGGAGGAGTTATCGGTGGTACTTTAGTTCAAGGTAAATTAAAGCTTGGAGATACTATTGAAATTAGACCAGGTATTAATAACAATAATCAAAGAATCTATTTAACTTCTGAGATTATTGGTCTTGAAGCTAACGGTAAACATGTTGAAGAAATAGGTCCCGGCGGACTTGTTGGTATTGCAACTAAATTAGATCCATCTTTAACTAAATCAGATTCTCTTTCAGGTTCTGTAGCTGGTGAAGAAGGTACTTTACCTGATGTTTTGGATAACTTTACTATGGAATCTCATTTACTTGATAGGGTAGTTGGTACTAAAGAAGAACGTGATGTTGCTCCAATTAAACTCAAAGAACCTTTAATGATTAATTGTGGTACTACAACCACAATTGGTGTTGTTACATCAACTAAAAAAGATGTTGTCGATGTTTCACTTAAATTACCAGTATGTGCAAGTCCTGGGGATAGAGTGGCATTGTCTCGTCGTGTTGGTGCACGTTGGAGATTGATTGGATATGGTATTATTAAATAGTGTTTGAGGGCAATATGAGCATTAAAGAAGTTGTAATTGATACCAATTTTTTTATGGTTCCTTTTCAGTTCAATGTGGATATTATCACTGAACTTGAAAACTTATTACCTTCTTATAAATTAACTACTCCAAACTTTGTTATCAATGAATTGAAGGGTTTGAAAAAAAATAACAAAGGTAAAATACGTTTAAATGCTAATTTAGCCTTAAAGTTAGCTAATTCTTCAAAAGTTGAAATAAAGGATATTTCATTGCTTGAAAACGAAACTGTGGATGATGCGTTATTAAGAGTTTCAGAAGTTTTAGCTACAAATGATATGGAATTAAAAAAACGTGCAAAAGCAAAGGGAATTACTGTTGTTTATTTAAGGCAAAAAAATTATATAACAGTTGACGGTAAGATATAAAATATATTAAACTTATTAAATAATTAAAATTCATAAAAAAATAAAAAATGAGGGATTGTTTTGTACTACAAGGTCAAAATTGAGGACACAGTAAGAATACCTCCTAGAAGATTTGATGAGCCTCGTGAAAAAGTTGCAATTGAAACTTTAAATGAGACTTATGATGGTCGTTTAGATAAAAATTTAGGTTTATTTATCTGTGTTAATGAAATTGAAGAACTTGGTGAAGGTAAACTTATTATGGGTGATGGTGCTTCATATCATAATGTTATTTTCAACTCAATATTCTTTAAACCAGAACAACAAGAAATTATTGATGGTGAAGTTATTGAAATAGCTGAGTTCGGTGCTTTTGTTAGAATTGGTCCTATGGATGGTTTAGTCCATGTATCACAAGTAACTGATGATTTCATTACTTATGATGCTAAAAGAGGAGCATTACTCGCAAGAGAATCTAATAAAACTTTAGATGAAGGTGATTTAGTTAGAGCAAGAACTGTAGCTATTAGTCTTAAAGACAATTCTGTTAAAGATACTAAAATTGGTCTTACAATGAGACAAAATAATTTAGGTAGATTTGAATGGATTGAAGAGGCTAAACAAAAAAGTAAGAAGGCTTAAAAATGAAAGCGTGTACTGTTTGTAAAATGTTATCAAGTAAAGATCGTTGCCCATCATGCGGTAATCCAACTTCCGATAATTGGAGTGGTCTTTTAATTATTACTAATCCTGAAGAATCTGAATTAGCTCGTGAATTAAATATCCAAATCCCTGGTGAGTACTGTTTAAGAGTTAGGTAGTGATTGTGTGTTACGTTTAGATTCAGAATTAAATAATGATATAATACTTGAACTTAAAAAACCTTTAGGTAAATTATATCCAAATTTTGAAGATGCGATTGATGAAATCAAATCTTCTAAATTTTTAATTTCTGTAGGTGATGCAACTTTCTCTAATCTCATTGAACATGAGTTATACCCTAACCTTGCTATTATTGATAATGTAATTCAGAGAAAAAATCACAATCATGATGTTATACATACGGAAAATATTTTAAAAGCTAATAATCCTGCTGGATACATTACTGATGATCTATGGGAAACCATAGGCAAGGCTCTTCGATTATGTGACAATGGCGAATGTTATGTAATTGATGTAGCTGGGGAAGAAGATCTTGCAGTTCTTCCTTGTATCTTAATGGCTAGTGAGGATACAACCATATTATATGGTCAACCTAATGAAGGTTTAGTTATTTTAAATGTTTCTGACAATACAATAAAAAAAGCTCAAACGTTGATTGATGCATTTATTGAAGAATAAAATTAAGTGAGGCTTAATTATGGAAATTGATATTTTTGAAGAAAAAGAAAATAAAGTGTTTAATAGAAAAGAAATCAAATTCTATGTTGATTATGATGGAGAAGCTACTCCTAAAGTATTAGATGTCAAATCTAAATTAGTAGCTTTATTAAATACTAAAAAAGAATTAATTGTTGTTGACAATGTACAACCACACTACGGTGAACCTAAAGCATTAGGTTATGCTAAAGTTTATGATACTGTAGAAGACTTAGAATACATTGAAACTAAACATGTAATTGCTAAAAACACTGAAGCTGCTGAACCGGCTGAAGATGAAGAAGAATAGGTGATTTTATGGTAAGAAAATCTGATCTTTACAAAGTAGATGGCGACAAAATTGAAAGAAAAAACCAAATTTGTCCTCGTTGTGGTGAAGGTGTATTCATGGCAGACCATGGTGATAGAGTAGCTTGTGGTAAATGCGGATACACTGAAATGAAAAAATAAGATTTTTAATTAAATCTTTTTCTTTTTTTTAATTTTATGGTGATTCTTGTGGAAAATATAAGAAATGGTAGGTTTAAAACAGGAATGACTGATGAAGCTGCTGAATATACTTCTTCTTTAGATGCTGATAAAATAATTTTTGAAGCAGATATTAAAACTAATTTTGCACATACTTCCATGTTAAAACATGAAGGTATTATTGATGCTGAAATTGCAGATAACATTTTATGTGCACTTGATGAACTTAAAGAAGAAGGTTATGATGCTTTAGTTTTTGATCCGTCAGTTGAAGATGTTCATATGGCTATTGAAAACTATGTAACATCTAAAATTGGACCTAAAGCAGGTTATATGCATACTGCAAAATCACGTAACGATCAAGTGGCAACTGATATTAGGTTAGTTTTAAGAGAAAGAATCGTAGGTATTCAAATTGGAATCTTAGAATTCATTGAAGGATTAGTCGAAATGGCGGGTGAACACTTAAATGATGTTTTCATCGGTTTTACCCATTTGCAGCATGCTCAACCGATTACTATTGCTCATCATTTGATGGCTCATGCACAAGCTTTAAAAAGAGATTATGAACGTTTAGAAGATACTTATAAACGTGTTAATCTGAATCCTTTAGGTTGTGCTGCTATGGCAACTACTAGTTTTCCTATTAACCGTGAATTGACTACCAAATTATTGGGCTTTGATGCTTATTTGGAGAACTCTATGGATGGAGTTTCTGCAAGGGATTTTATTGCTGAGACTGTTTTTGATTTGACCAGTTTATGTACTACATTATCTAAAATCTGTGAAGAGTTAATTTTATGGAGTACTTATGAGTTTGGCGTTATTGAAATGGCTGATGAATATTCATCAACATCTTCTATCATGCCTCAAAAGAAAAATCCTGATGTTGCTGAATTGGCTCGTGGAAAATCCACTATTGTCAATGGTGAACTCGTTACTATTTTAACTATTTTAAAAGCTATTCCATACACTTATAATCGTGATTTGCAGGAAATTACTCCTCATTTATGGAATGCTCTAAAAGTAAGTGAAGATACTTTATCAATTGTTACTAGGATGTTACTTTCAGTTGAGTTTAATACCGAAAGATGTGCTGAATTGGCAGGCCGTAATTTTGCAACCGCCACTGATTTGGCAGATATTATGGTTCGTGAAAAGGATATTCCTTTCAGAACTGCTCATAAAATCGTTGGTCGTATTGTAAATGAAGCTACTTCTAATAATATGGCTGAAGAAGATATTACTTCTGAGTTTATTGATGGTATTGCAGTCGATTTGGGATTTGATAAGTTATCTTTGGATGATGAATTAATTCAAAATGCTTTAAATCCTGCTGAAAACGTTAAAATCAGGCGTGTTGTTGGTGGACCTGCTCCAGAAATGGTTGAGTTAGCTCGCAATAATATTAAAGAATTTTTAAATAAAGAGTTTGAAAAAAAGGGAATTTAATTTCCTTTAACTTATTTTTTTAGGTATACCTAAACTTTATATATGTGTTTTAATAAAATAAATATTATCATAATTGTTTCAATTATGGTGGATTGGTTAGAAAATATTTAGTTTTGGTGGAATTACATGAAATCATTCATGTAAGGCTCAGCTTCTATTAATTACTAAGTATTTCTAATTAATCATTTATTCTTGTTTTTAAATTATTTCTTATGGATGGTATTATTAATTCTAACTATTTCATGAGCATGGTTGCTGTTACAGATAGTCTTTCAGATAAATTGGGTCTGATATTAATTTCAGGCATTTCATGTTTATAGTCTTTTTGTAAGCAAATATCTTTTAAAAAATAAGATGAATATGGAAGTTTCTATTTTCATTTTGTTTTGTAGAAACTCCAAATTAAGTCTAGAGCTTCCCCCGGTTCTAAGGCTTGTGAACGGGTTTCTCTAAGTATTCTTTGTATTGAATATTTTTTCAGGTGAGGATAGTTTTTGTGAACTTCATAAAGTAGAGGACATCCGAATCCTTTAAACTCCCTTAAACCATAGTTTCTGATTAAGGATTTTATCTCTTGCTTACCTGTTGATAAACCTGCTGGAAGGTTCAGGCGATATAATGAATCGTCTTGTTTATTTATGCATTGTGTACCTGTTGCAAGCATATCACCAAATATAATTATTGGAATTTCTCTATTTTTTGCATATTCTTTTGCAATTTCGGATGTGTTTTTAGAACATCTTCCGCAAGGATGAAGCTTACCTTCCAAAGACTCCCTGATAACGTCACCATAATCCGCACTTAAATACTCATGTTTGACATCCAGCTTTTCAGTTATTGTTTTAATGTTAATTTTATATTGATTTGGCAAGATTATTGTTCCTGGATCGACTGTAATGGCTATTGGGTTAAAACCTAATTTTTTAGCTAAAATTAATGAAAAACTACTGTCAACACCGCCGGATAATGCAACGACCGCTTCGGTATTTTCACTTTGGCTAAATTCATTATTTTTAAGGTAATTTTCAAAGTTAAAACTGTAAATATTATTTAATTTATCATCAATTATTCTTTTTAAGTTTTCAATACCCTGTAAATTCAAATCAAGATTTTTGACTGTTCTTTTCGATAATCTTAGTTTGTATTCCTTGTTTAAAAAATCCCCATAACTTTCAACATGTATACTTTCGAGGTTAAGTTTTTCTCTTAGTTTTCCTACAACCCAACCACCTTTTCCGATAATGGCAGATTTATCTGGTCTATCTTCAGTTATTATCCATAATTCATTGGTATCTTTATTAAAATAGATTTTTTCAATATAAATATTAACTTCATCGTGTCCTATATCACGTCTTATTTTGTTCACTTCGTTTAATATGAATTTTTCATCGTACAATATTCCACCATAATCATATTTGAAATTTTTAGGATAAATATTTTTAAATAATGAAATCTAAATATTACATGAGGTTTTATTTTGATTAATATTGATTTATTTTATTTTATAAATGATACTTTAAAAAATCCATTATTTGATTTTTTAATGCCTTTTGTAACAGAATTGGGCAGTTTTGTTGCAATGGTGGCAGTTTGTATTATTGTTATTTTATTGTCAATTATTTATAAAAGGCCATATATTAAAAGGATAGCTTTTTTATGTTTGTTTTCACTTTTACTTGCTGATGGTATTGCCTTAATTTTAAAACATCTTATTTTGGAGCCAAGACCATTTGTTACTCTGAGTAATGTTCATTTATTGATTAATGAAAGTGATCCGGCTTCTTTTCCTTCAGGACATACTACTTCAACTTTTGCTGTTTTAAGTGTGCTGGTCTTTAAATTCAGACATGAGTTTTGGAGTGTTGTTTTAATATTATTCGGTATTGTTATTGGATTTTCAAGAATATATGTTGGAGTTCACTATCCTTTAGATGTTTTGGCGGGTTGTATCCTTGGTGTATTGTCCGCTTATTTCACATATAGATATGAAGATAAAATATGTAATTTTTTTAATGGTGTGGTTGGAGTATTTAAAAAGTCTTGAAGAAAAATTAGTCTTTCAAATCACTAATTTTTCCAATATATTCAAAGTCATCTTTATTGTTTAAGTATTTAACGCCAATTTCCTTACCGTCCGGGTAATGTGTAATATTGGACATTCCATCATTAACATCGATGGTTATTCTTCTTATTTTATCTCCATTTTCAGCTTCAATAACTACAATATCTCCGTTTTCAATGAGTTTCCCTTCTTCGAAATCATCACTGATATCAGTTGAATACCAGTGTTGCGGTAATTTTAATCTTAAGTCTAAACTGTCAAGCAAATCTTTTAAATGCATATTAACACCTTTGTTACAAGTAGTTTAATTTAAAAGTTATATAAATATTTTGTAACTTTATAAGGGTTATTTTGGTGAAATTTTATTCGTGAAAATTTTTTTTTCATATTTGAAATTTGGATAAATTTTCTTTAGTTGTTCTTATTTTTCTATTTAACCAGTTAATATATATAGTAATGAATTACATATTTTGACTCATTAATGAAATTAATCTAATAAAGGTTTGATATTATGGTAAGATTTTCATCATCACTTGAAGATAAACAACCACAAAAAAGAAATAATGAAGTTCGGGAGGACTTTGATTTAGATTATTCTAGATTAACTCAATCAGAAATTAGGCAAAAGCCGGCTTATACTCAAGAAGTACCAAATTATGTTGAAAGACAGCCTCAGGTTATTGAATATGATGATTACGATAATATCAGTTTAGATGAAAAACCACAAATAAACGAACCTTTACAATTTCATCCAAAAGACAATATTCAATTCGGTGTTGAATACTCACCAAACTCAGAACCGCCTGTAATAGGAAATAATTATATGATAAGATCAAATTCAATCATATATAATGATGTTGTTATAGGTGATAATTTTAGAACAGGACACAATGTAGTAATTAGAGAAAATACTAACATTGGGGATGATGTATTAATTGGAACAAACACTGTAATTGAAGGCAATGTTATAATTGGAAATGATGTAAGTATCCAATCAAATGTTTATATCCCAACTAATTCTGTTATTGAAGATAATGTATTTATCGGACCATGTGCTTGTTTTACTAATGACAAATATCCTGTTAGAATAAATTATGAGCTTATAGGTCCACGTATAAGAAGAGGAGCTTCAATTGGCGGTAATACTACATTTTTATCAAATGTTGAAATAGGGGAAGGATCAATTGTAGCTGCTGGAGCTATTGTTATTCATAGTGTTCCTCCATTTTATCTGGCTATCGGAACACCAGCACGTATTAAACCACTTCCTGACCATCTAAAAGTTCCAAATAAATTATAATTTTATTAAAAAATAAAGGAGATTATTTTATGGCTAAATGGAAATGTAAACTATGTGGATTTATTTATGACGAAGATGAAGGATTACCTGATCGTGGAATTGAGCCGGGAACTTCATTTTCTGAACTTTCTGATGCATTTAAATGCCCTAAATGTGGGGTTGGTAAAAAAATGTTTAAGGAAGTAGAATAATTTATATATTAAAATCAACTAAAAGTTATTTATTAAGAAACTGTTTATATTTATTGAAAAGGAGATAATATTATGGCGAAATGGAAATGTAATATGTGTGGATATGTGTATGATGAAGATGCTGAAGGTACTGCTTTTGAAGACCTTCCAGATGACTATAAATGTCCGATGTGTGGAGCATCTAAAGATATGTTTTCTAAAATAGATTAAGGGGGCTAAAATAATGGCATTTGTTTGTAAAGTATGTGGTTATGTTCATGAAGCTGATGAATTACCAGATGATTTCACCTGCCCAATGTGCGGTGTAGATGCAAGTAATTTCGAAGAGCAATAACTTTTGTTCTTTAATCTATTTTTTTTTAATGAAATTCTTATTTAACTAAAACTTCTTTATTTTTAAAGTTAGCAATAATTTTACCATTATATTTTTCAAAGATTTTTTCAATATCTCTAAAATCTTTAGAAACTACTTCATAAGTGACTTTATCGGAATATTCTTTATTTGTTATTTCTAAATTATTATTTCTAACTTCATTATCTGCTAATTTAATATCAGAATATTCAAAAATAAGTGTGTAAACATCATACAGTTCTACTTCTAAGATTTCAGCTTCATTAATAGCTTCTAAAACGGATTTTGAATAAGCTCTAACTAAACCTCCAGCACCAAGCTTAATTCCGCCAAAATAACGAGTAACCACAGCTGTAACATTATGCAGATCATTTTTTCTCAAAACATTAATCATAGGTTTGCCTGCAGTTCCACCAGGCTCTCCATCATCATCAAATCCCTCACCGTCAGAGACAATATATGCAGTACAATTATGAGTAGCATCACTATATTGCTCATTAACTTTTAAGATGATTTCTTTGCTTTCTTTTTTGGTTTTAGTTGGAAATAAATGGCAAATGAATTGTGATTTTTTAACATTTATTTCACTTTCAACCGCTTTTGCTATGGTTTTCATAATAATATTTATATAATTAATTATACATAATATTGATATTAATATTTTTCAGGTGTTTATAATGTCAAGTCGTTCTGCAGTTGTTTTGGTTGTATTGTTTGTTGCAATTATAGCTTTCTGTTTTGCAGGGGTTTTTGCATCAATGACAGGTACATATCATTTGAATTTTGGAAAAAATGATACAAATCAATCACAGTTTTTTGGAAATATGACAAATCCTAATTCTGGTAATAGTCACTCCAATTCAGGAGGATCTGTTGAAACATATAAAGATTCTGGAAGTCATTCTTCTAGTAATGTTGAAACCAAAGAAGATTCAACTCCAACTCCAACTCCTGAGCCTACCCCTACTCCCGAACCTACTCCGACACCGGGACCTGTCAATAGGACGGCAAAAATGGTTTAGGCATTACTACTGTTAAAAATCAAGTAATTTTTCAATATCAAAGAGCACTGTATCTATTGCTAAATTAAATAGTTGTTGGCCATATTCTTTGTCAACATACACTCCATTTTCTTCAACATCCAGTGCTCCTTCTTCTATATTGGGGTCATTTTCACGTGCTTTTTTAAACCCATGCAGACCTACTTCAATGTATTTATTAACATCTGCCTGGTGTTCTAATTCATTTTCATTTATTATGCCCAGAACTTTTGCCATAGATAGCTCTCCGCTTCCTGCATGAGGGCCTTCTGTAGATATTATTTTATTGTTCATCACTATAATCAAATCGGTTTTTTCTTCAATATCCCAGATTTCTGCCATTAATGGCAAGTTTCCACCATGGGCATTTACTATAACGACTTTTTCAATATTCAAGAATTCTTTTGCTGAATTTAAGGTTTCAATTACATTTTCTTTTAATGTATCTAGAGAAACATGAATTCCATGGTCTATTTCGTCTAATTCGTATGCTGGAAATATTATTCCTAAAAATTTTGCTCCAGATTTTAGGGATGATTGAAATGCAATATGCGCAGCTATCTTTGCATCTGTATCTATTGGCAATGCCGGTCCATGGTTTTCCAGGTGTGATCCAAGTGCAATTATTCCAATCTTGTGAATGTTGGGGTCACGAATATTTCCTGCCCGGTATCGTAATTCAGCCATTATATCACCTATATTTCAAAGTTCCAAATTTCATCGCCGACAAAGTGTTTTGTTTCTATGGCTTTTCCAGAGTCATTTTCAACCATTTCTTCTCCAGTTATTAAGCTTACTCCAATAGCTAATGGCTTAGCATGTGTTTCATCTACGATTAAAACAACATCTCCTGGGGCAATATTATCATCTGCAGCAGTAATTCCAGGACTCATGATGTCTGCCCCATTTGTTACAAAGCGTACTGCACCCATATCTACGGTAACTGTTTTTCCATTAATTTCATTAGCAAGTGCTGCTTTTAATGTTGGAAATGCTTTATCATCAATTATTATGATGTAAGGTTCGCCATCTACTAATATAAATGAATTTGGTTCTGCTTCTAGGATTTCAACATTTTTTTTGTTTTCAAGCAATTCTCCGTATTCGCCTAATTCATTTTTGATTTGTTTTATCTTTTTCTTTTTTAAAAAATTTCTTTTTTTAACTTTAATTGCCATGTTTTTTCCCTATTTTTAGTTAATATAATAACTATTATTTTATAAATTAATAAATTTTTTTCTAACTGAATATCTTGAATCTCTAAAATATACATTATTATAATCTATTTCCTCGTTATAATCTGTATTTTTGTATGGTGGATCTTTGCTTGCGTATTTCATTATTGTTGTTGCATTTTTAGTTATTAGTTGTTTCATGCTGGTATTTATGATATTTATTTTTTTGTTTGAGAATTTGATGCTGGGTATTTCTGTTAGGTAGTATTTGTGCAGTGTCGTGTGATAATATGCTTCCTTTCTAAAATAGATTTTGTTTTTTTCTATTAATTCTTCTGTAATTTTTGTAAAGTGCATGGGATTTATTCCCTTTTTGTGTTTTTGGTATGTTTCTTTTGTTAAAGATTTTCCATAGGCTTCATAGTAGTTAAAGTCTATGAAATATAGTGTTGTTGTTATGACTGTTTTTCCAACATGTGGTTTGTCATAGCTATTTGATAGAATGTAGTTTAATAATTTAGTATATTCTTTTTTGTCAAAATGCATAGTGATTATTAATTTTTAGATTAAATATTTAAAAGAAATTTGCAAGAGAGCATTTGATAACTATTTTTTGGCTGTTTATGTCAATTTGTTAGTTGGTAATTTGATTTTTTGTTTTTCTTGCGAAAAAATTTTAATTTTATCGAATTTTCGAAAATTTTTCCGAAAAATATATAAATTACCCCCTT
>Ga0256407_10008609_pt1 | contig 14892 bp, 10 predicted proteins | sample RumenRJG_04DNA_FD_193489 | JGI IMG/M metagenome (GOLD analysis project Ga0256407, IMG submission 193489) | Bovine rumen microbial communities from Lethbridge, Alberta, Canada - RJG_04 | ecosystem: Host-associated > Mammals > Digestive system > Stomach > Rumen | place: Canada: Alberta... | reverse complement strand
AAGATTTTTATCGTAACTTTGCACCGCAAAAAGCCCAGATGGCGGAATCGGTAGACGCGCTGGTCTCAAACACCAGTGGGGCAACCCGTGCCGGTTCGACCCCGGCTCTGGGTACTTTTTAAAATCATTTAAAATCTCGCAAGAAGCTAAAAACAAGCAACTTGCGAGATTTTTGCTTTTGTATGGGTTGCCAATTTGCTCCACATTTGCTCCACAAGTCTTGTAAACATAATCTTCACTGGCATGATAATGAAGAGCAATCCATACAAATAATCTAATCATAAAGTGCCAGTCGCAGTCCAAGACGATTGCTGGCATAGTCGGTAGTACGCCCGTCGCGGTTGGACAAACGGCAATTCTTGGGACCGCCATTCCATGCGCCACCTCTTAGAATCTTGCATGAACCTGAATAAGGACCTTGTGGATTGTGTGCTGCTTCACTTGAGTATGGACCTTGCCAGTCTTGGCACCACTCCCATAAGTTGCCGCTCATATCATAAAGACCCAGTGAATTCGGAGATTTACTTTTCACTGGATGAGTCATTTCGTTACTATTTGCTTTAAACCATCCTACCGCGGAAATAATGTTACTGCCAGCATAAGTGGACGAAATGGTTTTGTGTCCTCCACGTGCAGCATATTCCCACTCTGCCTCCGTGGGAAAACGGAATTTCTTTTGGGTGATTTTGTTCAATCTTCGAATGAATTCCTCGCAGTCATCCCAGCTGACAAACTCCACAGGCAATTGGTTGTCGTACTGAAATTCAGAAGGGTTATAATCCATCACGGCTTCCCATAATTCTTGGGTCACTTCTGATTCTCCCAAATAGTAAGGGCTGAGAGTCACGAAATGAGTGGGACTTTCATCAGAATCGGCATTTGAATCATCACTCTTACTGCATCCCATACGGAATGTGCCACCTTGTACACCTATCATAGCAAAAGAAACGCCATTGGCATTAAAAACCTGTTTTGCAGCAATATTTTTGTTAAGTGTTTCTTTTTCATTCTCAGATTCAGAATTATACTGATTGGCGCTTGTATCGGATATTGCACTTTTGTTATCATTTGTTTGGCTATGACTATACCACAAATACCCTCCACCAATTATAGCTGCCAGTAAAACAGCAATGATGGCATACAACCACTTATTGGAACTATCTTCCTCTTGATAATATACTGGGGCATCATATGTGGTAGTATTGTCTTGTATGCGCAACTTGTTTGGAGACACAGTTCGTTCTGATTCCATTTTTGCAGCCTTTCTTTCATCTGCAAGTTCTTGTTGCATTCCGTTGAGTTCATTTTCTGCATCAGGGTGACCCAAAGAAATTGCTTTCTGCATCATTTCCATGGCTTTTTCCTTATTTACCTTAACGCCTTTGCCAGTCCAGAGACAAAAAGCATAATTTCGATAGGCGAATGAATTATCCTGATCCATGGCTTTCTTATACCATTTGATAGCCTCATCATAGTCATTTTCTATATCAGCATAAACTACTCCTAATTTATTCTGTGCTTCAGCATTACCTAATTCTGCGGCTTTGAGATACCACATTTTGGCCTTCTTAATATCGACCAAAATTTCTTGATAATACCCACCCAACTCGCACATGGCATCTACATAGCCCAATTCGGCTGCTTTCTTAAACCATTCAGCTGCTTGCTCTGCATCGGCTTCAATGCCAAAACCATTCTTGTAGCAATAACCCAAATTGAACATTCCGACATCTGAACCTTTTTTTGCTGCTTCGTTGAACCAATAGAAAGATTGCTCAGGATTCTCTTCAATTCCCTCATCACCCATGAAAATAAAACCGATTTGATTCATAGCCGTTTCATCTCCATGGGCGGCAGCCATCTTATAGTTATCTAATGCAAGATTGACATTCTTTTCAACTCCCCAACCGTTAAGATATAGTGCACCTAAAACAAAATAACCACGTTCTTGGTCATCTTCTGCAGCAATAGTAGCATATTCAAATGCTTTTTTGTAATCGCATTTCTCTTCACTAAAAGCATACAGCTCCGCAAGTAGTTGTGCCGCATCACCATTATCATATTCTTGGTATAGTTCAAGCATACGCTTTTCTGCCTCGTTATGGTCTTGCTTTACAATTGGCTCCCAACCATAAAAGAAGCCTAAACTCATGTAGTAATATGCGAACTTATCGCCTTCTTGCTCTGCTTCTTTTAGCATAGAAGCGCCTTTCATGACATTATCTCTATCAGAATCATTAAGGAGAATACTTCCCAAAAGCATCTTTGCTTCCGTTATGTTCTGATTCGCAAAAGGTGTCAGTTCCTCAATGGCAACAGCTCTTTCTTCTTGTGGAATGGGTCGGGGAAAACCTTTCCGGTCATAATACTTCGCAAAACGGGGATCACGCTCATTAAACTTGCGCTCTGCAGTTTCATTTTTTGGCGTTTCTTCTTGTGCAACAATCTGATCTGTCAATTTGGTTCCACATTCTGGACAAAACTTTCCTGTTTTTGCTTTATATCCACAAGATGGACACACTAATTCAGGAGCAACTTCTTGCAGTTTTGCTCCACATTCAAGGCAAAACTTTCCTGATTCGTACTGCGTTCCGCAATTGGGGCACACAAGTTTCATATGATACTTTTTTTAAGGGTATTATTTCAATATGATTATCAATTCTCACGGCATTACCAACAAAACGATTTTTATAATGACCATTTAGAAATCTGGCATATATTGTGTTTTATTGTACTTCCCTAAAATGTAAAAGAGTTTTCAGTATTATAGAGTATTTGTCACCTATACATGAAACTAAGACTTTCAATATGTTTAACATCGTTTGCCGAGGGAAGTCGGCAAACGATGTCTGGACATGGTTAATCTCTTATTTCTAATACATTCTTACCAAATATGTGGAATTCATAATATAGATTAACATTGCATGATTTTGTGTCCACAACCTGCCAATTGTTTTCAATATTATTATCGTTAAAATCTTTTTGTTGAAGCATTTCAATAGTTAATGAGATTGTATTTATTTTGTCTATATTTAATTTTAGTTCAAAGTCCTTAATTGCAACTTGCTCATGAATATCACCGTCTTCTGGATTATAGATATGCTGGAAAAGATTTTTCCCATTATAAAGGATGTTTAAAACGATAGGCTCATACCAATCACCCCATTCTTCATCCTTATGTTTAAATCTCTCTTTGTTTATTTTACAATCAATATCGGCATAGAGAGTCTTCCGCCCATCAGTACTGAATCGAACATTATCTATTTTAGCATCTTCTGTTTTTTTCTTCTCATTAATATTATTCTTTGATTGAGGTTCTTTTTGGGGTTCCGATTCTACTTTTGCAGCCTTCTTATCGTTTGCAAGTTCTTGTCGCATTTCATTTAGTTCATTTTCAGCATCAGGATGGCCTAATGAAATAGCTTTCTGCATCATCTCCATGGCTTTTTTCTTATTTTCAATAGTACCTTTACCATCCCATAGACAGATCGCATAGTTTCGATATGCTTCGGAATTATTATGCTTCATAGCTTTTTTGAACCATTTGATAGCCTCTTTATAGTCATTATCTATATCATAATAGAGTACTCCTAATTTGTTCTGCGCTTCAACATTACCTAATTCAGCAGCTTTGAAATACCACATTTTTGCTTTGTTGAAATCAACTAAGGTTTCTTGATAGTACTCACCTAACTCACACATAGCATTTACATAGCCCAAATCTGCCGATTTTTTAAACCATTCAGCTGCTTTCTCTACATCTGTATCAACTCCAAAACCATTTTTGTAGCACCAGCCAAGATTGTACATTCCGACATCTAAACCTTTCTTGGCAGCTTCATTGAACCAATAGAAGGACTGTTCAGGATTAGCATCAAAGTCATCATTGCCTTCGAAAATAATACCGATTTGATTCATGGCTGTTTCATCTCCAAAAGCGGCAGCCATCTTATAGTTTTCCAATGCAAGATTGACATTTTTTTCAACGCCCGACCCATTCAAATATAGTGATCCTAAAACATTATAACCCTCATTGTTTTCATCTTCAGCTGCGATAGTTGCATAATCAAAGGCTTTCTTATAATCACACTTCTCTTCAATGAAAGCATAAAGGTTTGCAAGATATCCCGCAGTTTCTCCATCTTGATATTCCTGAAATGCTTCTAGTAGTCTTCTTTCTGCTTCATCAAGATTTTGTTCAACAAGTGTATCACAGCCCCAAAAATAAAGTATTCCCATTTGGTAATAAGCTAATTTATCTCCTGCTTTCTCCGCCTCTTTAATTAGCTTTGCGCCTTTTAAAATAGCATCCTTATTTTTTGAATCACTCATGAGAATACCTCCCAAAAGCATCTTTGCTTCTGCAATACCCTGGTTAGCAAATGGTGTAAGTTCTTCTATTGCTACAGCACGTTCTTCCTGTGGAATAGTACGTGGAAAACCTTTCTTGTCGTAGTACTTAGCAAAACGAGGATCCTTCTCGTTAAATGTAGGTTTTACAGGCTCTTGCTTCTCCGTTGCTTTAGGAGTAACAATTTGCTCCGTCAGTTTTGTTCCGCATTCTGGGCAAAACTTACCAGATTTTGCTTTGTACCCACACGAAGGACACACAAGTTCTGGAGTAACTTCTTGAAGCTTGGTTCCGCATTCTGGGCAAAACTTGCCTGATTCATATTCCTTTCCGCAATTAGTACATACTAGTTTCATAATTCGTATATATTTTATTAAAGATCATTATTATGAAATTAATCAAGGAGCAATTGTTTATAAGAGGAATCTCTACATTCTATGATATTATTTCTAGAAATAATAGCACCTTGTTGACGTAAAAAATCTGCTAAATCATCATCGATTTTTACTTTGTGATAACCATCATGGCCAGTTCCGTCAATGTTTACTGCGAAACATTCTTTTCCTCTTAAATATATATGCCAATGGTATTGATTTCCTGGACTAGGTATACCGCTTGGTTTATCTTTTCGATAAGAGTATCCTTTTAAACCAGGAATTCTTGTAAAAGTGTCTCTAGCCTCATTGAGTCCTGGCAGTTCCTTTTCAGTAAAGATTATGTCTGGAACAATAGTAATAACATCTTCTTCCAATATTTCAAAAATTCGTTGAATTTTCTCCTCATTTTTTTTCATATTCATTCAGCTATTTTAATTTACAAAGTTTTGACTTCCATACATCAGCAAGCATGGTATTGCCTTTTATGTTGTATAAATCAACCAGCATTTGTACAAAAATAGGATTCTTTTTGTAATCGTCATCAATTTTAATTCGACGTTCTGCCTCGTCTAAATCCTGAGAGACAACTTTACCATATAGGTAGAAATAAGCCATATATGCACCAGCTTCATAAACTCCATGTTCCGAGGCCGTTTTTATAGCGTTATATGCCAGTCTTAGATTAGAGGCACTTGTCTTTTCTTGTATAAAGAGTTGACCTAAAAGGAATTGAGCCTGATTGTTGTCCTCAGGTGCTGATAATAACATAGACTTCAATTCTGCTATTTCCGATGGGTCCAGTTCCCGCAAGTAACCAAAATCATTGACGAAAGATGAAAGCAACTGAGGGGAAAACTGCGGCAATTGCTCTGGAGAAACTTGCTTGGTGAGTTCTTCTGCACGAAGCTTGGCCTCAGATTCTTCCTGCTTTTTCTTTTCTTCCGCTAATCTTTTAGCCTCAACTTCTTTTTGTCGCTTCCTCTCTTCTGCGAGGCGTTTGGCTTCAGCTTCTTCCTGTCGCTTCTTTTCTTCGGCGATGCGTTTGGCCTCGGCTTCTTCCTGTAATCGTTTCTGCTCTTGGTTATATGTATTAATTTCAGAAAAAAGATTTGATGTGTAGAATGCACCATCTTTTTGCATTTTCTTCAATTCATCAGCAGACAGCATATCTCCATACAGTAACGTATATATACAATTCTTAAGACTCTCAAGATATGGGGAATGATCACCACTAATATTGTCAAAAAGTGATTTTGCCATCTTTATGTCCTTGTCTATTAGTGCATTTACAGAGGCGAGTATGTATGTGTTCTCTTGAGGAATGGTATCAGTCCATTTATCACCGACATCTGCAGATCGACGTTCTGATTGTTCTATATTGCCTAAACGACGATAAGCTATTGAAGACCAGAATGTTTGCCAGTATTTATCCACATAATCACCTTCAAATTCTTCTAAACATTTCTTCGGATGAAGGACTGCCTGAAGCATATAGTATGTAAACTGAATCTCTTCTGAAGAATAGCGTTGAGCCATCACCTTCATTTGAGCCATCAAGCGATTGACCAAATCAAGACGGTTAGCATTGATGGCTGTCTTGATATTGTTATAAGTAATCTGGTGAACTGGCGACAAAGAGGAAGATTTGCGTTCTGATCGTTTAGCAACCTCAGAAAGAATCTTAATAGCAGAGTTCTCATCAAGACCTAAATGGTATCGCAAGTCATCCAGCTTGCGCTTCCCCTCAGAGGTCATTATACCATTGCTATACACTCTCAAGCACTCTTCACGGAATGCAAGTTCCTTTTCGTGTTTCAGTTCCTCTGGTCTCTTTTCGCGCTCAACCTGAGTGATGTTATTCGTAATAACGTTATGTGAGTCAACATTACTTGTGGTAGTATTGACAGTATTATTACTCACAGAATGATTGTCGGACATGTTGACACCACCGGATATGTAACCTGCCTCACCCAGATTTAAGTTGAAACCTGAAGGTTGCTGTGGCTTAGAGATCAAGTCTGTTCCATCTAAAGGACAAGCCATGTAATCGTCTGGCCACTCTTTATTACATTTCGGACAAATTTTCATTATTAAGTAACAATACTACGTTATCTTTTGCTATAATATTCAAATGAGCAGGATGACCTTCATAAGAGCCAAAATACCCATCAAAAGTGCCGAGAGTCTCCTTAACTATACAGTCGCTTATTAAATAGACTATTCCATTTTCATCCACAACTTTAAAGCATAGAGATTCACCATCTCTCCCTTTGTTGATAATTTTAACTTTCATTGAAATTTTTGAATTTTATCTTGATTGTAAAATCTCTTTAATATTTCCTTGCTTATCAGTCTGAACGATAAAGAACTCCGGATATATCTTATTCCTTTTGGCATAGGTCAGGTTATAAGACAACTGGCCATTACTTTCAAAACTTTCAATCCTCGTTAAATTATCTTCAGACAGTTCAAGAGAACCGTATAACTGATTACGGATGTATTCATCCATCTGCTTCAGATTGCTATCGACTAATTGACGAGCACGATTGAGAACTCCGTCAATGCCCTTTTCGAAGCGATCATACTCCGTTTTACAGGTTACCTGTGGTAGTTCTTTAGCTGAAAAACGGATTGATTTAATGGCTGACTTCAATTGGTGTGTTGCATTAGGCGCGTAACATGTCAACGTAGGACAACCAAAGAGGTTAAACTGATTTAGTGTTAAAAACACCAAGTCCTTATTCTCATATCGTGCACGATAATTGAGATAGTCAATTTTGGCTCTGAGAAGAGCTTTTCCAGCAGACTCGCCTTGGAAAAGATAGCATGCATATAGTTTTAGCATTGCTTCAGCATAACCTGCAGGCATCAATAAATCAATTGCAGAATCGGATTCACTGAGATGGTCTTCAATGGTTCCACTACCTATGACATTACTACACATGCTACTGGTACATGATCCAGTAAAGAGAAGTGTCTTGCCGTGAAACAATGCGGTTAGTAGCATAGAATCATCACGGTCGTACACTAAGTAGTCGGGGATATCCCCATCATTGTTGTCAAAAAAGTACTTGCCATATCTTGCTCCATAACAAGGAAATGCATTGATGATCGGAATATTTAACTGTTTCATCAGTTCTAAAGTCATACCCCAATATGCTTGATGGCTTTCCGAACCGAGATAACCAGACATTGCTTTATTCGGTGAACCATGAAGGTTGATAAAAAGCATATCTGTGTCTTTCAGTTGTCGCTTGTAGTAATCAACGGAATCATTACTTAAATATTCCTCTCCTTCTACATCTAAAGCAGGGCAAAGGAACATATTTTCTTTAGTAACAATACCATCATTTTCCAACTGCTTCTGAGGTAATTTTGCCATTACATCAGCAGAAGTCCACGTCCAGTCATTACTTCCATTTTTACCTGCATTACAAGTCATCATTGCCGATTCAAGAGCAATGCCATCCTCTGCCATTACCTGTAATGCTCGGTCAAGGTAACCTCCAATATCATCCACTATCGAACTATCAATATAACCATGCTCCACATAGTCAAGGGGCAAACGAGATACATTGAAAATGGCATCTTTTATAGTGACTTTTTTCCAATGGAAATTAATCGGAAAACAATAAAGCCAATCAGAATCCTCAATAGTCTTTACATCATGACCTGCTCTTGCTGGATATTCTGGCATTGGTATTATATCTCCGCCTCCGATGATAAAGAGTGGTGTGTCAGCGGACTTTGATATGCCCATACCATCAGCATAATCTGATAAGAATTGAGCATACTCTTGCCATTCTGCATTTTTACTGATACTACCACTCATCTCGTCTTCTCCAAGATCTATTAGATTCCAGTGAAGTCCATCATATTCTTCCGCAGTCAGCATAAAATTGACGATAATGTCGCGCACGTCTTGGGCACAAGTATTTTTGTACTTTTTTGCAATAAGTGTGGAATCCGTAAAAATAATACCTTGGGAAGAATTATTAGAGCAAGTATTTTGACTATATGCAGACTCTACATCAACTGATGAATTACTTTCATCTGTATCTTGGGATATTGGCTGCTCCTGTTCGCCCCTAAGCCTCTGAAGATATTCGTCAAGTTTTGAAATAGGTTTTTTATCATCTGCATTTGTTCGAATGCCATGTACCAGTTGTAATTGCCCCATCATGCATTGGCTACACTTGTATCCACCATGACCATACGGGCCACTATGAATGCCTTGGCACTTTGTGCAAATGCGATAACCGCACCTGTCGCAAACGAACCAAGTCCAATTGTCGCTTAAATACTGTTGTCCACAGCACTGGCAGGGAATCAAACTACCTTTTTCTATCATAGCTGGAAACTATTCTTCGTAACCACATTCCGTACAAATACCAAGTTCAGACAAGTATTTTTTTCCGCATTTTGGACATGCTATACCATATTTCTGCAAACAGAAGGAAAAGAACTCCTCTTGTTCGTAAACCTTGCCATTGATTCCATTTGCTTCAATCTCAGTATTAGGTTGGATCACACCTTGCATGATGTGCTTTTCAATTTCCTGACGAGTATATGACTGTCCAAAGTCAGGAAGATAGTATTCCTTATTTTGGCTATTTGACGCTGAAGAAGAGCCTGTGGATTGTGTTACTTTGGTTGTGTAATTAAGTGCGGTGTCTTGGGTGTGATCAACCCGAGCTTGCTCATGATGCATCTGCTGGCGGTATTCATCTTTCATGGCATTAACTTCGGCTTGTCGTCCTGCAGCAATGTTTTGCATCGCATCAAGTTGAGCTTGTTGCCCAGCAGCATGCCTGGCAGCCATATTAGCGGCCATTTGAGCATTAGTTTGCATGCCAGATTGAGCAAACTCCATCATTTGTCGCATCAATTCTGCCTGCTGTTTTTGATTTGAAGAACTATTTGCTTCTTGCATTTTAAACATACGCTCATATAATTCACGCTCTTTTTCTCCTACCTTGTTCGCAGAAAATGATTCGGCAAAAGCTTTTTGAGCAGCTGCATCCATTCCAGCCACACCTGTTGCCATCAATTGTTCGGGAGACATGTTTTGTTGAGCAGCAATACGCGCCATCTCTTCGTCGTGCTCCTTTTCTATTATGCGATCACGAGCTGCAATTAATTCTTTGAGACGTTCCATCTTACGATTGTGTTCAGCATCCTTTGATGATTCATCAATTGCAAGTTTTTCCCGCTCAATTTCCAAATTGTCGCGTATTTCTCTATGGGTTCGTTGATAATCAGCATCCTTTTGTCGCTGTTCAAAGTCAAAATCTTTTTCCCTACGCGAATCGGAGAATTCAGCATCTTTTTCCCGACGAGCATCGTCATAATCGTCTTGGCGGCGGGCTGAAGCCAAATCATGTTCCTGCTCGGCATCATCCAAATGGAATTGACGGGCTTGGTCTTTTCTTAATTCTTCGAAACGGATATCAGCCAGTTCTGCTTGAGCAAGGAGTTTACTCTTGTTCAGTTGAAGATCAAGTTGGACTCGTGCCAAATTCGTACGACTAGCGGCCCGTAATTGGAACTCGGCAGAAACTTGATCCCTATCAAATTTCTTATCACGGATGCTACTTTCAAGTGCGTCAAGTTCATCCTCACTAATGAGACGATTTCCTTTTAGTTTAAGAAGGGCTTCAAGTTCTTCGTTTTCTGTACGGGCTTCGCGAATACGTTTTTGACTTTGAAGTAATTGGACGAATGCTTCCATTTCGTCCTCATGGACAAGTTGGTCATTATTGATTCGGTCCAACTCTTTGCGTAAATCAAGTTCTGTTCGTGCTTCACGAAGTTTTTGTGCGTTCTCCTCGTTTTGAAGTCGATTCTTAAACTCATTTGTTCGCGTTAAGTAATCTATTTCTTTCTCTGTACAATATAATTTCTCTTCTAATGCACGGAATCTATCAAAAGCTTCATTTTCGGTTGTTATATCCAAAACTTGTGAAACCACAATGCCATGTAGCAATTGACGACTATGCAAAATAATATCATAACTAATAGCTGACAATAATTCCACCGGAATGAGTTGTCCGTCTGCTGCATAGTCTTGCATAAGCCGTTGAATAGCTGTACGCATCCATGTGTTTAAAGCCTTTCGAACATCATTCACAGAATAAGACATTTGATCCATAAGGTAAGTGGTCCGGAATTCGCGGAAGTCAGAAATGCGAATTTCAAGAGCGACAGCTACATCTAAGGTCAATGTTTTAGTGCGAATTTTATATGGCGAAAACTCCATTTGCGATGTTCCATCCTCTGAAACAGCAGGGCGTATACCCATAGTAAGTTGTATTGCGCTATCACGTTTCAAAACGACGGCAACGACAGAATTACCAGACAATTTCTGAGCAATCTTCTTTACTCGTTCACGTTTCTTCCGTGCTTCTTCCTTGTTGTATTTGTCGCGATTGCCTGTTATCAACGCCCATAGGCTGCGTCCTGCTCTTCCAATTTTCTTAACGATACTATCTTTTGAACGTTCATCTTCTTCTTTCTCGATAGCATCACGCTGGATTTTCTCTGTAGTAAATTTGTATAGACCACCCTGTAGTTCTGCAACTTGCTCTCCATCTACAAAGATGACAGCAGTTACGCCTTCTTGTACATAGACCCCGTCCACCTTCTCCAATTCTTGGAATGCCTGAGCAGAGATGTTGCGAGCAATTTGACCGGGGGCAATAGACCATGTGACATAGTTGTGCTCTTTATTACGTGAACCTACTGCTACGACATCGGACTCTGCTACTTTAGGAGCACTTGACGCAGTCACTGATGCAGCATGAGCACCCTCTACTGCTGCCTGGTGAGCTGCAGTTTTTTCCTCCTTTTTCTTTGGTGTTGCTGTTGAATGACTTGACGTTGGGTTAAATTTTTCAAGAGGAGAAAGGTCTCTTCCTTCACGAACCCATTTCTCCCATAGGCGTCTACTATCATTGGGATGCTTTTTGCAAAACTCTCCAAATCCTTTAGGATCCTGTATGGCTTTTTTATAAGGCATGAGCAACATACCAATTAATTTGGTATTTGGTGCCTCTGTTTGAGTGGTTGATGGAGAGTTCACTACCTCTTTTGATGCTGCATTTAGTTGCGTTTTGCATTTGGGACAAAATTTGTACATCGGAAGAATTTTGTCATAACCGCAAGATGGACATTTCATATGTTGTAAGGTTAGTTGTTTTTGAATAGATTTAGATTGTAGATGTTACAAAATGCAAAGTTATAATTTTTCTTTTAATAAAAGAAAAAAATTAAGAAATAACGCAAATTGAATCCCTATGATGTCAATGACAATAATAGACGATTATCTTTTCAGCCCCCTTCCATCATTGCCATCATATCCATTGCCAACTTCCCATTCTCTGTTTTGGTCATAGCTGCCGCCATAGGCACGCAGAAGATACTTGAAAGCAAACTGTTGTTTGAGTAGTTCTCGCTCAATGGCATCTGTCACTAATAGGTAGGCACGTGTCTCTTCCTTGGAAAGGAAGAAAATCTCTGAATGGCCAAAGTTGTTGAAGACAACCCGTAGGTAGTATTTGCCATTCTTGTGCTTGGCGATGGTGATGGAATCGACATTGGTCAGTTTTGGCGTGCTTTGACACGATGACCCTATGGACTTTTGGCTTCGCCGAAAGTACTCCCGCTCGGCATACTGGAAACAAGTTTCCGTCTGCTCTCGCTTACTCGTACCTTTGACCTTTTGACCCTTTTCTTCTTTTTCCTTCCGTTGAGGTTCCATCCATTCACCCATTTTCAGCACCTGACTGCCGTCGAACGCCGTCTTCGTCTTGTGGTCGACGATGCCGTAGCCTCGCACGATGCCGTTTTTGTCTTTCTGCCAGTGGATGTCAATGCCTAACTTCTGCCTCAGTTCTTTCAACATCCATTTCACCTGCAACTTCTCCGCCTCATTGAAGGAATTGCCGTCCTTATGCCGCAGCCCCGATAATGCCATCGTCTTCCTCTCTTCAAGGTCGGACTGTGTCACTGCCTTGCCCTTTTGTGCCGGGATTTGTTGCTGAAGACTCAGTCGACGGTATTTCAGCAGAATGGCTTTCAGTTGCCGGGCACGCTCCTTGCGCTTCCTCATTGCCAGACTGTCTTCCTTTGCTGTCATTCGTTTCATGACCTCCACCTTTGGAATCGTGAATTGGGGATAATGGCTGCGGAAGAAGGTATAGCATTCCACGCCATCGACAGTTTCTTCCTTCGGATTGTAACCACAGGAGCGGGCGACGTTCATGAACTGCCCCTCTGTCTGGAAACCATAGGAGAACAGCTTCTGCCTTTCCTTTTCGGGAGTGATGCCGAGGATCTCGTCCGTCACGCGCTGCATCCTCATCTTGTCGAAACTGTCGCTGATGGCGATGCCGTAGCGGTTGATGCGGGTGGAGAGAATGTGCACATGGTTATTGCCCGTGTCATGGTGGAAATAGACGAAATACGGTTGGCCGCCGTACCCCATCCTCTCCATGAACTTTTCGGCAAACTCCCCCAACTCATACCTGTCCATCTCATGCTCCTTCACCGACAGAGCCACGTGGAACTGCTTGTTCTGCGTCTTGGAGTTGCCGTAGGTCTGCGAATGCTCCCTCATATACCGCTCAACCTCCCCGGTGGCGTTGATGCCCACGGCATGCATGATGTCCAGTTGGCGTAGGAAACGTTCGTTCACATTCCTCGCCAGCAGGAGGTCGGCCACACCCTCCAGCACCTTGTCCTCGTTGTATCCGGCGGCAGGGAAACGCCCGCCGCCGGCCTGTCCAAGTTTCTTCGTTATCATAGTTCCTTGACGATTTGTTTCAGGCTCCTGAGTCCCGACCAAATTCCATTGGCACATTCCGACATCCGTGTGGAACAGGCCTCCACCGCCAGCACATCCTTCCGGCTTATGGTCTTGGAGCCGGCCTTCAGCGAAGTGTTCATGTCGCGGACTGCCTGATTGAGGTTGTTGCCCGTCTTCCCCAACTCAGCCAGCAACCCTCGAAAGAGCGTCACGAGTTCTCCTATCATGCCAACGAGCAATTGACTGGTGCCTTTGTCTGATGTCATTCTGGTTTGGACTGCAGCTTCCACGTCCGCACGATGGATAAGGTAGCGGATGTAACTGCTCATCGTCAGTCCTTTGTCCCCGGCCTTTTTCTCCAGGACGTCCATGGTATCCTGGTCCATCCTCACGTGAAGTTGTGAGTTCTTGTTTTTTATATTTTCCATAAAATGTAAAATCTAAAAGATTAAAAATATGATTTCGTATAAATAGCAAATATGCAAATACCATAATATGTAAAATGCATAAAAGGGAATGCGAGTTTCGAGCGACCTGAACTCCCGACCCTGGGGTGGGCAAGTGGCCGATGTGTACACATTCGGCACATCTTGCCCCCCTCTTTTACATGTCAGGTCGGTGAGATTGGATGCTGTTGGCTGTCCTCATTTTCGGGCAACATTCCCAACCTGTGATGTTCCGGGTCGAGGCCATTCCGCTTGCAATATTCCTCGTATGAGATGCAGCGGGTTTTATGCTCGGCTTCCTTTCTTCGGCGCAATTCCTCGTCACGAGCATCGTATGCCTTGGCACGCTCCTGAATGAACATCCTCAGGCTTGAGAGGATGGCCTGCGGGTCGAAGCGGCTGTAGAACCGCTCATAGCACCCAGCCTTGAAGCGGTAGAAGAAGAGCATCAGTTCGCTGGTCTTCAGCCAGTGGAAATCGGTGGCGATGAACGTCGCCGTGAATTCGAGCTGTTCCCTCGACGCATCCTCCTTCAGTCCGCAGCAGAGGCTCAGGTCCACCAGTTGCGGTATGAGCCAGGCTCTCGACTTCCTTTCCCCGTATGTCCTGTCAATGACAGACAATGTGGGGAAGTCGCCGAAGAAGCAGGATGATGCGTCCTTGCATACCTGCAACTGCATGGAAGGGTTACAGGCATTCAGGAAATCAATGATGGTTGCGTATTTGCCCATCAAAGAGACGCACGCTTCAGGCATCTGGTTGCTTGTCATCATCAAGGTACTCCCGCATGAGCCCTGATGCGTCCTGCACGGCAGACTGCCGTCTTGACGCATTTGGCTGGTGGCTTGTTTCATTTCCATGACTGTCATTGGTTAACGGTTCATTCTCCCAGACTCTAAGGGAAAGGAAATT
>Ga0256407_10008608_pt1 | contig 14892 bp, 9 predicted proteins | sample RumenRJG_04DNA_FD_193489 | JGI IMG/M metagenome (GOLD analysis project Ga0256407, IMG submission 193489) | Bovine rumen microbial communities from Lethbridge, Alberta, Canada - RJG_04 | ecosystem: Host-associated > Mammals > Digestive system > Stomach > Rumen | place: Canada: Alberta | collected... | reverse complement strand
GTTGTTACGATCAACATGCCTCGTATCGCATATCTGGCGACAGATGAGCAGGACTTCTACAAGAGACTGGATGACCTGATGGATATCGCGGCAAGGTCCCTCAAGACCAAGAGAACCGTTATCACGAAGCTCCTTGAGAACGGCCTGTATCCTTACACCAAGAGATATCTGGGAACTTTCAGCAATCACTTTTCCACCATCGGCCTGATCGGCATGAACGAGGTTGGCCTGAACGCGAAGTGGCTGCGCGCGGACCTGACAAGCCCCAAGACCCAGAGATTCACACGCGACGTCCTCAACCACATGAGAGAGCGCCTCTCCGACTATCAGGAGAAGTACGGCGACCTGTACAACCTCGAGGCAACTCCCGCGGAGTCCACGACCTACAGATTCGCTCTGCACGACAAGGAGCAGTTCCCGGACATCATCACAGCGAACATGGACGGAAAGCCCTACTACACGAATTCCTCTCACCTTCCGGTGGGCTACACGGAGGATATTTTCTCCGCTCTGGATATTCAGGACGATCTGCAGACTCTGTATACTTCCGGAACCGTTTTCCACGCGTTCCTCGGCGAGAAGCTTCCTGACTGGAAAGCGGCAGCGAACCTTGTCCGCAAGATCGCTGAGAACTACAAGCTTCCTTACTACACAATGTCTCCTACATACTCCGTATGTAAGGATCACGGCTATCTGACCGGCGAGCAGTTCACCTGCCCGATCTGCGGCAACAAGACTGAGGTCTACAGCCGCATCACCGGCTACTATCGTCCGGTCCAGAACTGGAACGACGGCAAGGCCCAGGAGTACAAGGACAGAATGGTCTACAACATCGGCCATTCCCACCTGACTCACAAGGGACCTAAGCCGGCTCCCAATGACAACGACGAAGCGATCTACGCGGCGATCAACGAGCGCGCATGCTGCGATCCTGTGCAGCCGATCATGAAGGAAGCGCCTGTCGATGAGAAGCCCGTGGCGGCCGCTCCTAAGCCTGAGGAGAAGCCCGTAACGATCGCGGTCAAGCCTGAGAGTTCCGTATCGATCTTACTGTTCAAGACTCCTTCCTGCCCGAACTGCAAGGCAGCCGGAGCGATCCTTGACAGGGCCGGAGTGGAATATCAGCCGCTCAACGCCAACGAGGAGAGAGAACTGGTTCAGAAGTTCGGCATCAAGCAGGCTCCCACACTTGTCCTGGTCAACGGCGATTCTTTCGAGAAGTATCGCGGAGTGTCCGACATCAAGGGTTGGCTGATGCACAAATAAGAAAAAATCAGAGAGCCGCCCGGCAGTGGGATCACTGTCGGGCGATCTTATCGTAACGGCACAAACGGCCCGCGCGCGGCGCAGGCAGCCGTTCATAGATTCATCAAGGGAGGAAAGCAAAATGCATGATATCATCGTAGTCGGCGGAGGCGCCGCAGGAATGACCGCAGCTCTGTATGCGCAGCGCAATGGAAAAAGCGCGCTTGTCATCGAGAAGAACGGTTTCGGAGGACAGATCACACATTCACCCAAGGTGGAGAATTATCCGGGCACTCTGCAGATGAGCGGAAATGAGTTCGCCGAGAAGATGCTGGACCAGATCCTTGCCCAGGGCGCTGAGATCGAGTTTGAGAATGTCATCTCTGTGGAGGACCTCGGCGATGTCAAAATAGTGAGGACCGAAGAAGGCGGCGTCTACGAGGGCTCTGCAGTGGTCCTGGCAACCGGCGTAAAGCACCGCATGCTCGGTATTGAGGGAGAAGAGGAACTTGTCGGAGACGGCATCTCTTTCTGCGCGGTATGCGACGGCGACTTCTATACCGGACGGCGCGTGTGCGTGGCCGGCGGCGGCAATTCGGCGCTTCAGGAGGCGATCCTTCTGTCCGAGAAGTGCAGCGAAGTGATCATGCTGCAGGATCTGGACTTTTTCACCGGTGAGCAGAAGCTCCAGGAAGTCCTTTTTGCAAAGCCCAATGTGAGGACTTTTACCGGCGTGAAGATCAACCGTTTCTTCTCGAAGGACGGCGAGCTGTGCGGCCTTGAGGTCGAGAGAACCAAGACCGGCGAAGCTTTCACTGTGGAGTGCGACGGCCTCTTTGTGGCGATCGGCCTGATCCCGGAGAACGAGCCTTTCAAAGAACTGGCTGATCTGAACGGGTTTGGATATTTTGACTCGGATGAGCGCTGCGAGACCAAAACGCCCGGTATCTATGTGGCGGGCGACTGCCGCAGCAAGACTGTGCGCCAGCTGACAACGGCAGTGGCGGACGGCGCGAGCGCGGCGCTGGCGGCGTGCAGATATCTGCAGATGAGGTAATACGGAGCAGTTGATATGAATTCTATTATATTCGGCGTAATATTCTGGGTGATCCTGCTGGGCGCGGCCTGGCTCGTCCGGCCCGAATCCGGCCTGCTGCGCGTAACGATGGAGAAGTGGTCCGCCGCGCACATTATGGTGACAGTCCTGGTGCTGGCGGCGCTGATCGGCTCGAGCAGTTTCCTGATGACGCTGTGCCCCATGTGGAATGGCGAGATCACCGCGAAACTCATGGAAGAGACTGAGGCGCGCTCTTCAGAGAAAGCTTCCGCAACGGGAGAAGAAGAATGGATGAAGAACGCGGCCGCAGCCATGAGCAGCGACGATCCGGACACTGATCCAGACCGCTACGCGGTCAAGAACAAGAATCAGTATGAACTGATGGCCGACGCTATTTTGAAAGGGCAGATCTATCTCGAGTACGGCGACATGGACCGCCGCCTCCTTCAGATGCCCAATCCCTACGATACCCAGGCGAGGAGAGCGATGGGAGTCAGATATCACTGGGACCACGCCTTCTATAAAGGGCGCTATTATATGTATTTTGGCGTAGTGCCGGTCTTTCTGCTGTTCATACCTTTCAAACTGATCACCGGGGCGAGCCTGACGACATATCACGCGACCCAGGTCTTTGTCGGCATGTCCATAATCGGGCTGTTCCTTTTCTTCAGATTATTGTCAAAGCGGTTCTTCCCGAAGCTGTCCTTCGCCGTTTACCTGTTCCTGGGCGCGGCCGTGTCGGTAACGAGCATGGTGCACTGCGTCGCCAAACCGGCCATGTATATGACGGCCTTCTCGTCGGCTTTCTGCATGGAGATCTGGAGCGTCTACTTCTATGTCAAAGCAGTGTGGGCCACCGATAACGAACACGAGAACCGGGCCATTTTCAGGGCTTTCCTCGGCGCGCTCTTCGGCGCGCTCGCGTTCGGGTGCCGCCCGTCCATTGCACTCGGAAATCTGATCGTAATACCGTGCCTGATCGTCTTTTTGCGGGAGCACAAATTCACCTGGAAACTGTTTCTGAAACTGGTGGCAGCGGCCTCACCTTACATCATCATCGGCGCGCTGCTCATGCTCTACAACTATGTCCGGTTTGAGAATCCCTTCGAATTCGGCCAGAGCTACCAGCTGACCGTTGCCGACCAGACAGCCTACGGAAGCCTGCTCTCCAGACTGAGCGTCCGCGGCCTCCTGAACGGAGCGACATATTTCCTGACCCGCTCCGAGGACCTGATCGCAGACTTCCCCCACATCGTGGAGGGAGGCGTGTTCTACACCTACCCGGTGTTCGGCGTGGGGCTTTTCGCTCTCACAAACAAGAAGACACGTTCCGCGATCCGGGCCAACAAAGTTGTCCTCTTCCTGCTGGGAGGGATCGTTACGATCGGTGTAATCATTATGATGGATATTGTCTGGACACCGTATTTGCTGGCAAGGTACAGGGAAGATATGATGTGGCTTCTGGGTATGCTTGTGTTCCTTGCGGTGGGGATGCGGTATGCGGAGATTTCCGGAGAGGAGCTTGCTGTTTCTGAGGTGGAAGAAGGGACTTCTGTGGCGGAATCTGGTGTGAAATTTGTTGTGGAACCCTGTGAGGAAGCTAAAGAATTCAGCTCGGCGGTCTGCCTGCTTTCTATCTATTCGATGCTGGTCTGCGCGTTTGTGTTCGTGCAGCTTGATATGAAGCATTTCCTGCCGGAACAGATTGAACTTATTAAAAAGATTGTGGGCGCGATGACATTCGGGCTGTGAAAAAAGGACTGCCGCAAAGGCCGCAATGTCATTAAGATAAGAATTTAGAGGTCGAAAAGAACAGAATCGGGTCTCCACAAAAAAGTGGGGACCCGTTTTGTTTTGTAACAATTCAGGCATAAATCTTCATATGGTTTTGCTCTCGCTGCCTATATTTGTGTTAATATAGTTCATGTCGACGGACAAAGTATTGAAAGGTTTACAACAGATGCTGAACGAGATATTAACCAAGACAAGCGAATTTCTTAAGTCTATGCCAAAGAGCAAACGTAAGAAGAAAGGTCAGTTCTTCACGTCGAAAGAGACTGCCGTTTTCATGGCGTCACTGTTTGATACGGAAAGATTTGGAAACGAGATAACAGTCCTTGACCCCGGAAGCGGGACAGGAGTGCTTTCTGCCGCCTTCATTGAGCGCATGGGAAAGGAAAGCATAGTCGATAAGATAAACCTGTACTGCTATGAGACAGACGAGGAAGTCCTCCCCGTTCTTAAAGAAAACCTTAAATTCATGAAAGAAGCCTCCCCCATCAATCTCGAATATCATGTCATGGAGGAAGACTATCTTCTGTCCCAGTACCACGACTTCAACCATGACCTCCTCGCAGAAGAATACCCCCGCAAATATGACGCCGTTATCGGAAATCCTCCCTATCTCCGCGTCATGAGAGATAATCCTGCGGCGATGGCAATGCCAGAGATAGTCCACGGTGCCCCGAATATGTATTTTATGTTCGCAGCCATGTCCCTGTTTAACTTAAAAGACGATGCGGAGATGGTCTACATTATCCCGCGCAGCTGGACTTCCGGCGTTTACTTCAAAGCATTCAGGGATTATTTTCTGCACTATGGGAAACTGGAACATATCCACTTGTTTGTAAGCAGGGACAAGGTGTTCAGCCAGGAGCAGGTGCTGCAGGAGACTATTATTATAAAGGTCAAGAAAACACAGGTTATCCCGGAAATCGTAAGGCTGACTTCAAGCCAGTCAAACGGCGATTTCAACGCCATAACGGAACTTTCCCTTCCATACAGCGCAGTGGTAGTCGGTGATGAAAAGTACGTGTTCCTTCCAACTAGCGAAGAAGAGGTATCCGTTATCCAGAAGTTAAATCAGTATGACAATACCCTGCCGGATATAGGGCTTCGCATGAAGACCGGTATCATCGTAGATTTTCGACAGTATGATGACCTACGGGCAGAACCGGGTGAAAACATTGTCCCCCTGTTCTACAGTCAGCATATCCGCAACGGGCGCGTGAATCACAATCCATCCGGCAAAGACTTCGATTGGGTTATAACAGACAAGCCCGGGCTTATACAGAAGAACAAAAACTACCTCTTCTGTAAGCGTTTTACAGCGAAGGAAGAAAGACGTCGGCTTCAGTGCGGAATTTACCTTGCAAAAGACTTCCCTGATTATAAGAGCATAGGAACACAGAACAAGATTAACTTTGTCGACCATATAGACGGGCATGAACTCTCGGAATGTGAAGTGTATGGCATTTATGTCCTTCTGAACTCTACCTGGTTCGATATTTACTATCGTATCCTGAACGGCAGCACCCAGGTAAACAGTACGGAAGTGAACAACATGCCCGTTCCGCCTCTTTCTACTATACAGGATATGGGGCGGCGGCTTATCAAGACAGACAGCCTGACAACCGAGACCTGTGACAGAATAATGGAGGCAGTTTATGAGTAAGATTGATGAGGCAAAAATGTTCCTTGCAGATGTCGGCATGCCCATACAGCAGCAGACGGATATAGCGGCGCTCACGCTGCTCACTCTCGCGCATGTTGCGCCGGATGACTCATGGAAAGACGCCAGTAATGAGTGGATTCGCATCCATGATGTTATACAGTTTGCGGAGAATATTTACGGGCGGCACTATGCCGAAAATACGAGAGAGACTATCCGCAAGAACTGTATGCACCAGTTTCGTCTGGCGGCACTCATAGAAGACAATGGGAAAGCGACAAACAGTCCGAACTATCGCTACCGCATAACAGATGAGGCGCTTTCGCTTGTAAGAGCAATACCTGTGGACAGATATAGAGATGAACTTGCCCGTTTCAAAATGTACCACGATTCCCTTATCGAGATGTACAGGAGTAAAAAGACCATGGAAAAGATGCCTGTCCGCATCAACGGACAGGACCTTCATTTCAGTCCCGGGAAACACAACAAACTCCAGAAGGCTATCATTGAGGAATTCGCGCCTCGTTTTGCGCCGCACAGTGAATGCCTGTATGTTGGCGACACCACCAACAAAGATATGGTAAAGAACGTGGAGAAACTGTCTGAACTAGGCTTTGAGATTACTCTTCACGACAAAATGCCTGATGTTGTCCTTTACATGCCGGACAAGAACTGGATATATTTCATTGAAGCTGTGACCAGCGTAGGTCCTGTCAGCCCAAAGAGGATAATGGAAATAGAAGAGATGACAGAGAATGTGACCGCCGGGAAGGTCTACGTTACTGCATTTCCCGACATCGCTACTTACAAAAAATTCGCTGCGGAACTTGCCTGGGAGACAGAGGTATGGCTTTCAGAACTTCCGGACCATATGATACACTTGAACGGTGACAAATTTATTGGTCCAAGAGACCAATCATAACAAACAAGACCGGAGCAGCCATAAGCCGCTCCGGTCTTCAATATTTACCAGATATTACCCTTCTGATTATTGTGGAAGCTGCAGAGCATCTGGCAATTCTCCTCTATGGTCTTTCCGCCCTTGCTCCACGGCTTAACATGGTCTGCCTGCATCTCTTTGAAAGCATACTCTTTGTTATTCCCGTCTTTAACGCAGAACGGACATTTATGCTTCTGCTTCTCGTATACAATCCTTGCTATCTTTTCTTCAAACTGTCTGAGCTGAAGATACCTTTCATCTCCATAGATGATGTACATGACAATGCCCTTCATCTTTGCGGTAATTTCATCATCGCTCATGAGATTGATGATATCTTTATTGATTTCATCTGCACTCTTGTGAATGATATTGTTATCGAAAGCACCTTTTGTGTAATCTTCGTAAACAGCACCCCAGTCAAGACCTTTCATGGTTTTATTGTATGTGGTGAACTTACTCCTGACCCATTCAAGCACACAAGAAAAATACTGCCAGAGAGCCGATGCGTCATTATCCTTACAATGCTTCAGCATATATTCTTCAATGGCATTCTTTCCCGTAAATCCTTCGTGCCTTGCAGCCCAAAGAAGTGCGGTCTCAAGGTATTCCTGCCTGTTCCATGAACCGTTAAGAAGCGGCTCACTTGCGCCGTTATTCGGGTTAGTGTCTGCGAGAATGACCCCTCTGCCGTTTTTTGAAGAAAACCGTGCTTTTGCGTCAGAAAGCCATTTCCCCGTATAAGAAGAATTTCTGAGTTCCTGCTCATTTAATGGTTCGCCGCACGTGTTTATGCGGTGGAACCATTTGAGTTTTTCAGACGGTGTTCCTTTACAGACATACACTTCCAGTTCGTAATCCATGATTTTATCAGATATGTCGTGCATGTTGAAGACAAGGTTCTGAAAGTCCTGCGGAAGGTCTGTCGGGAATACATCGGATGCGACAGCGAATTCACCGGAAATATATTTGCAGATGGACAGTATTCTCTGCTGCCCGTCGAGGACTTCGAAAGTGCCGTCTTCCTTATCAACGAAATAGATGGTATTGAGCGGGCAGTCTTCTAAAACAGTTTCAATTACCGCATCTCTTTTCGGCTGCGAATATACTGAGTTTCGCTGATAAGATGGACGGATGTTCAATTTTCCATCAAATCCAAAAACTGAATCTGTCGTATATCCGTCGTCGGAGTCTTTCATATAACCCGAGGTCAGGTCGCGGATAGTAAACCCCTTTTCTGTGTCTATGACCTGTATTTGGCCTTCTTTGATAAGGTCTCTTATTCTTTTCACCTGCATTGTTAATTCTCCTGTTTGTTTTTCTCTAAAAGTACAAGAATCCAGACATTGCTAAAACGTTTTTCAAGTATGGACTCAACGTTAAGTAATTTACAGTTTTTCATGTCTGTTTTCCTTGACTGCATATTTCGCGGAAGATGCATTCTTAATACCCTATATCTTCCGATTTCTTGACAGGATGTAAATTTCGAATCAATATGCGTGGATAAATTGCTTTGTATATCTTTCCTTGCACAGAATAATAGGGTTTGTCATGTAATGGCTTTGTAATTTCAACCACTGCGCCATCATTTGCTTTTGTTACACTTTGCGTGGTTCCGTTTGGATTATGCTGTATCTGTTTATCGAATATAAGCATTCTATACTCATTACCGATAGGCGTCTTTGTCATTGTCTGAATTTCAAATTCATCTGGATTATATTTGTCCTCGTTTCCCTCGTAATAACAATGTGCCTGCGTGTTATCGAATTTCCCGTTCCTGTGCCACAGTCCGTCATGACGGTATTTTACATCCATATTTGTAAACCAACGAATACCTGAAAGGTTGATATAATGTTTGCCGTCTTTGACAAACACATTTGAACTGTATTCTTCATAATCATCCGGTATACGGAAATCAATACCGCCTGAATGAATACTTGCGCCATACCAAATCATGTTTTCCTTGATTAAAGGAAATATATCCTGATAGGTTGCGGCGTTCTGATTCCCGAGGATGATGAACTTCTTTCCGTATTCGATTAGTTGTGCGACGTACTCCCTGAAGAGCGAAAAAGGCGGATTAGTCGAAACGACCGTGGCCTCTTTTAGGAATCCGACACATGCATCACTGCGGAAGTCCCCGGCGTTGTATCCATCATTCCCCTTGATAGGGACCACTTCGCCCGCGCTCATGTTGAAGTCGTCCCCGCCTTCGTAAATCATAGCGTATGACGGCTCCGTGTCCTTCCTGTAGTGCGTGGCAATCAGTTTCTTCAGATTCAGTGAACCGAAGTTACTGTGAAAATACTTCCAGAAATTGCTCCACGCCGGGTCGTCGCAGTTGCAGTACACCACCTGTCCCTCAAACTGTTTGCGGTAGTGTCCCATTTCATCAGAGATTGTTCCGTACTCAGTGTAAAATTCATCATTCTTGACAGCTTTCGCCTGCTGCATCTTTTTGTTGTCTGCCATACGCTTTCCCTTCATAAATCACAAAATATCGGGCTTCTAAACATCTATATGTAAGAAATTTTTGAAGAATCCGGATTTATCAGCCTTTTTGTTTCTTGTTCTTAGGGAGTATGGGAGAAAAACGTATGTTTTATCTTTTTTCTAGGAAAATGAGCAAAAAAATAACAGCGCCATTATTTCTAATGACACTGTCTTAAATCATCTGTATTTTGTGAGCATTGACCTCCCTTTTTGGTATAATGTCAGCGACCAAACCTTCACTAATCCAAAAATGAGGCAATGCTCGTGAACATTATACTTTATCTTATTCAACTGTGCCACCAGCTTTATCAGCAAAACTGCTGGCTGATCAACTTTATCTGCAGATATATCCCACTCAAGCAGTGGGCCTTCGACGATTCCCATTCCCCCAAGTATCAGAAGTTCAAGGTCGATCAGCTGCCGAAGATTGTCTACCATCATCAGGACTGGGACTGGAAGGATCTCAACAGCTACTATACCTGGAAGTATGGTAAGCCGGTTAAACCCGTACAGCGTCGACCAGAATGCGATATTCCGGAAGATTGCTCCTGCCCTGCCTGCAAGGCCCCCCAGCCTTACCTGTATCGCAACAATGGTAAAGCCGGACAGCTGCTGTGTAAGGTCTGCGGAACACGCTTCTCACCAGATGAGAGCCGTTTCTCCAAGGCGCTTTCGCTCAAGTGTCCTTACTGTTCCCATACGCTGACCCGTAAGAAAGACCGGAAGCATTTCATCGTCCATAAATGCGTGAATCCCAAGTGCTCTTACTATCTCCACAACCTCAAGAAGGTTGACAAGGCAGATCTGGATGAGGACTACGGCAAAAACAAATATAAGCTGCATTACATCTACCGTGAATTCACGATAGATTTCTTCAAGATGGATATCACCACCCTGCCGAAGAATGCATCTTCGCTGAAATTCACTAAAAACAGCGCTTACATCATGTCCCTGTGCCTCTCCTACCGGGTCAATCTCGGTCTGTCCCTCCGAAAACCCGCACAGGCCATGAAAGACATCCATGGCATCTCCATATCCCACCAGATGGTCGCCAACTACTGTAAAACCGCCGCCGTCTGTATCAAACCGTTTGTTGACACATATCCTTACGAAAAAGGATCTACCTTTGCTGCTGATGAGACTTACATCAAAGTCCGCGGCGTCAAAGGCTATATCTGGCTGATCATCAATGCTGCTACCCGGGCTGTGATCGGCTATCAGGTGGCTGATAACCGTGGTGTCGGCCCCTGCATTATGGCGATGCGCATGGCCTTCCAGCATCTGAAAGAGCTGCCTGAAGACTTCCGCTTCATCGCTGACGGTTACAGTGCATATCCCCTTGCCGCCCAACAGTTCTTCCATGAATCCGGTGAAAAGTTTAAGTTCGAGATCACCCAGGTCATCGGCCTTACGAACGATGATGCTGTTTCGAAAGAATTCAGACCGTATAAGCAGATGATCGAACGACTTAACCGTACCTACAAAGCTTCTTACCGCCCTACAAACGGATTTGATAACTACGACGGTGCCAACTACGATCTTGCGCTCTGGGTCGCCTACTACAACTTCCTGCGGCCGCATAAACTGCATAAGTTCCAACCGCCGGTCAAAAACGACATCATCTCAAACGGCGAAAACATGCCTGGAAAATGGCAGCTGCTGATCTTTCTTGGCCAACAAACCATCAAAAAGATGCAGGAAACTGCTGCATAACAGGGCGCGGAACCGTTGTCAAGGGAACCGTGGAATACCGGAACAGGCGGCGGAGCCGTCTGTGAGGATATGCCGCGAAAGTCCCTTGACATAAGGTTCACGGATCATCCTCTTGTAAAGGGAAAGGGGCAACTGCGCCTTTCCCTGCTTCCGGCGAGGACGGGTCCGGGCAGAGCCCGGGAGAAGGGTCAAGGGACGAGTCCCTTGCGGGTTCTTAGGGCAGCGCCCTAAGCCCTCGGAGAGCCTTCCGGCTTCAATATCTACAGATTTTCAAGGTTCGTTAGAGCCTTTTTCTTTGGCTCTGTTTTTTCATAGGTCACTTGACACTACCTAAAATAAAAACATCGTTCAAAAGTGCTTTGGAAAGCACTTTTAAACCTTGCAAAAATCAGGTCATTTTTGTCTTGACAGTTGAAAGTAACATAACCATAATGATGAGGAAAAGCGTTTTTTAAAAACTGTCCAGAAAAAATGCCGGCGAAAGGCCGCAATGCAGGTCGAGTCAAGACGGAAAGTGTTTTTCCTCTATAGATTTTGGCCGGCAGAGAACGACTGAGCTTACCGCGTGACGCAGGCAGGAGGCACCCGATGATCGATAAAGAATTGAGACGCATGAGCCGGCTCGAGCTGCTTGAGATCCTGATTGAGCAGATGGAGGAAAACGAGCGTCTGCGGCAGGAATTAAATAAGGTACAGACGGAGCTGGAGCATATGCAGTTTGCGGTCAAGCGGGTGGGCACCCTGGCGGAGGCTGCCATGGAGATCAACGGGGTCTTTGAGGCGGCGGACAAGGCGGCCAAAGAGTATCTGGAAAATGTGCGCCGTTTGGCAGAGACGGGGGGCGGCGAGTAATGGCATCCGGACGACGTAATACCCATGACATTCCCGATGTGGAGCAGCTGAGAGCGGAATTGAGCAGAGAGCAGTACAAGCAGAGATACAGGAGTGTGCTGCGCAGTACCATTTATACATTGGTAGTAGTTGCTGCCGTAGCGGTTTTGATCTCGGTTCTGTTCCTGCCTGTTTTGCAGATCTACGGCACCTCTATGACGCCTACCCTGAGCGAGGGGGATATCGTGGTCTCCGTTAAGGGAGCGGACTTTGAGAGCGGAGATCTGATTGCCTTCTATCTGGGCAACAAGATCCTGGTCAAGCGCTGCATCGCAGGGCCTGGCCAGTGGGTGGATATCGACGAAGAGGGAAATGTATACATAGACGGCAAGCTGCTGGAGGAACCCTATCTGGAAGAGAAGGCCCTGGGCGACTGCAATATTGAGCTGCCCTATCAGGTGCCGGACAATCGTTACTTCTGTCTGGGGGACCACAGAGCTACGTCGGTAGACTCCAGAGACACAACGGTAGGCTGTGTGTCTGAGGAACAAATTGTGGGAAAGATTGTTTTTCGGGTCTGGCCCCTGTCCGGACTTGGAACGCTGGAATAATGAGGAGGGTGATTGATAAGTGAAACAAGATGCGTTGCAGCAGACATCGAAATACGCGAAGGCGCACCAGCGCAAACGGCGTTGGTACAAGGCCGTCAGCTGTCTGGCGGCAGTGGTGGTGTTTTGCACGACCTATGCGTTGATTCTGCCTGCCATTACAATGGAACAGGACGCAAAGTGCGGCATCCCGGAGCACGTCCATGACGAGAGCTGCTACATAGTGGTCTCTGAGCCTCATGTCCACGACGAGAGCTGCTACGAGCTGGTGGGAGGCCACGCCCACACCGACGACTGCTACACCCTCCAGCGGGGCGAGCTGATCTGCGGTCAGGAGGAGCGCGAGGGTCACCACCACACCGACGCTTGCTACACCGAGACCACCCGTGAGCTGACCTGCGGTCTGGAGGAGAGCGACGGCCACCAGCATACCGATGAGTGCTACGCCTGGGAGCAGGTGCTCACCTGCGGTCAGGAGGAGTCCGAGGGCCAGCTGGTTCTGACCTGCAATCTGGAAGAGGGCGAGGTTACCACCACGATCTCCGACACCCCCGTCTGCGGACTGGAGGAGCATACCCACACCCTTGCCTGCTACTCCGACCCCGCCGCCGATGTGGAGACTGCGCAGATCTGGGAGCGCGCCATAAAGAATGTGGAGCTGACCGGCGACTGGCGGGAGGACGTCATTGCCATTGCCAAGACTCAGCTGGGCTATCAGGAGAGCGCAAAGAATTACATTGTGCTGGAGGACGGCGAGACCATCAAGGGCTATACCCGCTACGGCGCATGGTACGGCGACCCCTACGGCGACTGGTGCGCCATGTTTGCCTCCTTCGTCCTGAACTACGCCGAGGTGGAGGGTATCCCGCTGGACGCCAACTGTCAGCATTGGATCGAGACCCTCTCCAAGGAGGAGAACGGCCTCTACCGCCCGGCGGACGAGTACCTGCCTCAGCCCGGCGACCTGGTCTTCTTCGACTTTGACATTGAGGACGAGGCGCCCACTGCCGATCACGTGGGTCTGGTGGTGGAGATCATGAACGACGAGGACGAGAACCCCATCAAGCTCAAGACCATCGAGGGCGACTCCTCTGATAAGGTGCAGTACGTCACCTATGAGCTGGACGATCCCGCCATCCTCGGCTACGGCCAGCTGCCTGAGCAGGAGCCGGAAGACGAGGAGCCGGCGGAGCAGTTCGTCCTGACCGCCGAGAGCGAGGACGGCATTGCCGTCACCGTCACCGGCGATCCGGAGTCCCTGCCCTATCCTGTTGAGGAGATCACCCTCTCTGTCCAGCCTGTCACCGACGAGGACGTCATTGCCCTCTGGAAGCAGACGGTGGAAGAGGCGGGAGAGAACGCCGAAGAGGCATTCCTGCTGGATATCGCCCTGCTCCACGACGGAGAGGAGATCGAGCCCGCCGGCCCCGTTCAGGTCACCTTTGAGGGCGTGGAGACGGGAGACAACGATGAACTCACCGTATTCCACGTTGACGCGGAGAACGAGGAAACCGAGGACATGAACGCCGTCGTGGACGAAGCGGGCACTGTGGTGTTGGATACCGACCACTTCTCTGTCTATGGCGGACTGGTGAGTGTGTCAGGGCAAACTCAGAAGATGCCTCAGCCCGGGGAATATGTATATGTTGAAAGTCTGGCCGGCCAGACCATGGCCTTTGAAAACAAGAGCGGCGAAGATCTGTCTGGGGTCAAGGCACGCTTCTATTCCAGCACAAGCAACAGCCCCATTGCAACGGTTGACGTCGGAACGGGAACAATTGCGGACGGGGATTGTGCAACCTTTCAGATTCCGGAGAACTACGGTTCTTATGTCCAGTTTGTGACGGCAGACGGCACCATCCTCGGCGATCCGTTCTCCAACTTCCTCGGCGAGGGCGTGGGCGAGAGCAACGTTGAGAGCTTCGTGTATAACAGCACAACGAAGTACTGCTATAAGTACAAAACCAATGCATCCGACTCCACTTGGGGCGTCCCCGGTGACGGTGTTAAGATCCAAAATGAGACACAGTTGAAGGATTTCCTTATGGGCGACGGTGTCGTTGGAATTCTGGATGCCGACTTCGCCTGCAGCACCGCCATCACGGTAAAGGGCGACAAGACCCTGAACCTGAATGGCAAAACGATTACCTCCAGTGTGGAAAAGCTCTTTACCGTAGGCTCTGGCGCAACCCTGACGATCACTGATAATGTGGATGTTACGGACAGCCAGACTACTGCCGATGGAAATAAGTATGGCTGGCAAGGTTCTATGACCGATTATGCGTTAACATACTATGTGACGGAATCCACCGCAAGCGAAACCGCAACGACGGAAACGCTTTATCAACATACGGTCGACTTTGGTAGCGCAGGTAAAATCGTCAGCAGCAGCACTGGAGACAACGTCATTAACGTGACAGGCGGTACCCTGAATCTGGAGGGCGGCGTCATTTCCAGTAACGGCAGTCACGCAGTTGTTCTTGATACGACTAATGGCGGCAACATGAATATGTCCGGCGGCCTGATCAAGGGCAAAAATGGTACCCCTGACGGAGCT
>Ga0256407_10008607_pt1 | contig 14892 bp, 9 predicted proteins | sample RumenRJG_04DNA_FD_193489 | JGI IMG/M metagenome (GOLD analysis project Ga0256407, IMG submission 193489) | Bovine rumen microbial communities from Lethbridge, Alberta, Canada - RJG_04 | ecosystem: Host-associated > Mammals > Digestive system > Stomach > Rumen | place: Canada: Alberta | collected... | reverse complement strand
ATTTTAATTAATTTATAATATTTTTTATTTTTATTTATCATAAATAAAATATTCATTATTATTTAAATTATATTCAATTGCATTATTTTTATTATCTATCATAATAAGATAATTATTTTGAAAAGAAATAATATTACTATTAAAATAACTATTTAATAATATATTTTGTTCAATAATTTCAACTGTAAAATTATGTTTTAAAATTTTTTGAATTTTTTTATTTTTTTTATTTTTCTCATCAGAAACTTCAACATAATCAATTAAATTAATTTTATAATTCCATTTATTTTCATTATTTTCTCCTCCAAATAAGAAAATAATTCCATTAGTAAAATCACAATAAGAACCCATTTTATTTCTAAAAAAATATTTATTATTCTCTTCTTGTTTATTAAATTTAAAATTTACAATATCCCAATTAGAATTTATTTGAATTTCTTTTTTTTCATTAATTTGAAAAGGAGTAAATACAATTTTTAAAATTTTATCTTCATTAAATAAAAATAAAATTTGATAATAAATACATAAAATTGAATTATTACAAATAAAAGGTAATTGTGGAAAAATTGACCAAATATTATTTTGAATATCATAAATTTCACATTCAATTTTATCTCCTCCTGCAACAATTAAATAATTATCTTTATAAAGAATTAATGAATGTGAAAAATGACTAAATTTCATTTTTTCTATTTGTTTAATATCAATATCTAATTCATTGACATTATTATCAAATTTATTATAATTTTCAAATGATATTTGATAAACTAAATTAACTCCTTTTTTTTCTTCATCATCATATCCTCCTATTATATATAATTTTCTTTTTATTTCATGATAATATGAAAAATTTTTAGGATAAATATATATTGAATTAATTGTATATTGATAATATAATTTATTATATAAATCAAATACATTTATTACATTTGTATTTTCATAAGGTTTACATATGAAATCTTTATAATAATCTTTTGCATTTTCTATTAAATCTTTATCTTTAAATTCATTTAAATTAATTCCTAATTTTGGTAAAAATATTTTTAATTCATTATTTTCAATATATTTTTTTTTGTTATTATTTATTATTTCTATAATATCTGTCATTAATGTTTCTTTTTGTGTACATAAATCTTTATAATAATCTATTAATTTTTTTGCTTTGTTAAAATGAAGTGTTATTCTATCAAATAATTCTTCCTTTGAATATTTTATTAATAAATTCATTATTTCTTTTTTTTCATCTTCTAATTTTATAAAAACTAAATCTTCAGAATCATCTAATAAATATTCACTTGAAAAAAGATACATTATATTCTTTTTCATATCTAATAAAATGTCTTTTGAATTATTTATATCACCAATTGCATTAATTATAACTGTTTTTATTTCAATTATTTCTTTTAATAATTCTTCCTTTATTTTAAATATTATTTTCCTTTTTAATTCTGCATTTTCTTTTAAAGCTGTAGATATAATTTCTAAATTATTATTAAATTCCTTATTTTCATTTTCATATATTTCATTAATTTCATTTTGAAAAGATAAATTTTTGTCAATTAAGTTATTATTAATATCATCATATTTAAAATCAATTTTTGGTTCATTATTTACTACAAAAAAATGATATGGAGATAATTTTCCAGAAATTTTTTTATTATCTTCAATATTAATTTTAGTAATATCAATATGATTAGATAAAAAATAATCAACGAATGATTTTATTTCTGATTTTAAATCATTAAAATTAATTCTTTTTTCAACATTTTTATTTAAACATTTCCTTAAAATATTCATTAAAATAGGATGAAATTTCTCATTTGAATAATCAGGAAAATTTCCATTTATAACTAAATTTTTAAAATTATCAATATTAGTAATATTATAATTAGCAACTTTATTTTTTTCTGAAAAAATATCAATTAATATACAACCAAAAGACCAAATATCATGAGTTAAATCATCATATGATGCATTACTAATTGTTTCAGGAGGATCATATTTTATTTTATCTTTTTCTATTTCTTTATAATTATTTAAATATTCTGGATTTGTTAATTTACCAAAATCAAGTAATTTTAATATTCCATTTTTTGATATTCCTATTATTTTTGGTCTAAAATCTAATAATCTTTTATTATCATTATGAAATAATAATAAAATTTCAAAAATTTGTTTAACTAAACCAATTTTTACTTCAATTGTATCTATTTTATTAGATTTAATTGCATCTTCCATTGTAAAAACAAAATCTTCTAAAACAATATAACCAATTTTTTTTGATAAATATACTCCATATATATTTAATATTTTATCATTATTTTTAAATGCATTCCAATAAATTAATTCTCTTATTAATAAATCATTTTTTGTTATATCAATTGCCTTTATAGAAACTGGATTATTTTTATATGTTCCTTTATAAAAAATTCCACTTCCTGTTTTAGTTATTATTTTTTTTTTTTCAATAATTAATTCTTGTTTTTTAATTATTGGAGTTTCGGTTTCAATAATCATTTTTTCATCTACTTTAGGAGGATTTGAATTAAAAAACAACATTTATATAATTTAATATACAAATTTAAAAAACTTTTTTTAATGATGATAGAAATTATTAAATTAAAAAATTCAATTCAAAAAAAAAAAAATATTTTGAAATTAATAAATAAAACATTTTACTAATTTTTACTCAATATAAATAATAATAAATGGGAGTAGAACAATCAATTCATGATATTCCATTACATAATGCAATTAAACCAACAAAAAAAAATTTATCTATAATGCCAATTCCAATAAAAAGTTCATATACTCAAATAAAAAATGAATTTTTATTAAGTCCAAATAAAAATGATGAAGTTAATATTGCAACAACAAGATTTACAAAAAGAAATTTATATAAATTTTCAGATGTACTTTTAAGACAATCAAAAATTCCAAAAAATATAGTTGAAAAAGTATATTTAGAAAAAGAAATTTTTACAATATTAAAAGTACACAATGACTCAAAAGAAGATGAAAAATTAATAAATGATTGTATAGAAAAACATTTTTTTATGAAATGTTTAAATCAACAAGCAAGAGATAAAGTAATAGAAGAAATGAGTTTAGTTCAAGTAAATTCAAATAATTTTATATTTAAACAAGGAACAATTGGAAATTATTTTTATATATTAAAATCAGGTTCTGCTGAATTAATAATAAATAATAATATAATAAAAAGATTAAAAGTAGGAGAAAGTTTTGGTGAATTAGCATTATTACATGATGCACCTCGTTCAGGAAGTATTAAAACAATAAGTGATTGTTTATTATGGACTTTAGAAAGGAAAAATTTTAGAAAAATAATTGAACATATTAATAAAATTTCATATGAAGAAAATTTACAATTTATTGATTCTGTAAGTGTACTTTCATATATGGAACAATATCAAAAAACTATTTTATCTTCTAATTTAGTTTTAGAAGAATTTAATCAAGGAAGATTAATTGTTAAAAAAGGAGAATTAAGTACTTGTTTATATATAATAAAAGAAGGAGAAGTTGAATGTATTGATGATAATGGAATTGTTATTAGAACTTTAAAACAAGGTGAAAATTTTGGAGAAAGAAGTATTTTAGTTGATAAAAAAAGAACTTTAGATGTTATTGCTAAAACTTTTTGTATTTGTTATTCTGTTTCTGTTTCTTATTTGAAAAGTATGTTAGGTGATAAATATAGAAGTTTTTTATTTTTAAATTTTACAAAAAGTGCTTTTAAAAATTCAAAAAAATTAAATGAATTAAATACTTATTTAGTAGAAGAAATTTTTCAATATTTTGAAGCAGTTAATTTAGGAACTGATAATGTTGCTTTTCCAATTAAACATAATAAATCATCAAAAATTGTAATAATAATTGATGGTAATTTAATAAATGTAAGTTTTTTTAATATATTTTTATTCTATAGTCAAAAACAAATCAAATAGTAGCAACGAGAGGAGATATTTTATTTGAAAATGATTTATTAAATATTTCAAATGATAAATTAAAATTTGCACTTTTTCCTCATCCTGATTGTTTATTTATTGAAGCTGATACTGATAAAGTTTTACAACATTTACAATGTATGAATTTTCATGAAGTTATTAGAAAAAGTGAAGTTATTAATATTTTATCAAATTTAAAATTATTTAGAAATTTACCAAAAAGTAAATTATCAATTATAAGTAGGTTAATTAGATTAGAAAAATTTAAAAATGGTAATAAAATTTATTGTGAAGGGGATAAAAATTATAAATTTTATATTATTAAAGTTGGAAATGTTAATATTTTTTCAAAAGGTGTTTTAATTAAAACTTTAAATCCAAAAAATTGTTTTGGAGAAAGAGCTTTGTTATCAAATGAATTAAGAAATGAAACTGTAATTTCAAAAGGTTATTGTGAATTTTATTCTTTACAAAAACAAGATTTTTTAAATAATATTGGAAATAATATGAAAAATTTTCTTAATGATAGACTTTATTTAGAAGATAATTCAATAGAATTAAATAACTTATATTTCATTAAAGAAATATCAAATGGAAGTTTTGATAAAATTGATTTAGTTTATTGTAAGAAAAATTCTTTTTTTTATGCTATTAAAAGTATTCAAAAAAAAAAAATATTTTATCATAATTTAAAAAAAAATTTAGAAATTGAAAAAAGTATATTAGAATCAATAGATAATCCATTTATAATAAAACTAGTAAAATATTTAAAAGATGAAAATCACATTTATATATTAATGGAATATTTAATAGGAAAAGAATTATTTTACGTTATAAGAGATATAGGTTTATTAAATAAACAACAAACTCAATTTTACATAGCAAGTATAATGATAGCAATAAATGATTTACATAAAAAAAAATTTATATATAGAGATTTAAAACCAGAAAATTTAATAGTATTAAAAAATGGATATATAAAATTAATAGATTTTAAAACAGTAAAAAAATTAATAGATAGAACATCAACAATTATAGGAACACCACAATATATGTCACCAGAAGTAATTTTAGGTGAAAATTACTCTTTTGCTATTGATTTTTGGTCAATTGCTATTTGTGCTTATGAATTTTTTTGTGGAGGAGTTCCTTTTGGAGAAAGTTATGATGATCCTATGAAAATATATAATAGTATTATTAATGATAAATTAACTTTTCCTAATTTTTGCCATGATAAAGAATTTATGCTTATAATGAAACAAATGTTAGAAAAAAATCCTATTAATAGATTATGTAAATTTGAAGCAATTAGAAAACATATATGGTTTAATTTTTTTAATTGGAATGAACTTGTTTCTTTAAATATGAAAATTCCATATTTTCCTATTGTTAAAAAAAAAATTAATATTCAAAGTAATGATTTATTATATGATGAAAATAAAAATATTTTATATAATAAAAATAATAATGAAGAAGTTTTTATTAATTATCCTGATTATATTAATAAAAATTTTATTGAATATAAAACAGAGAAAGATAGTAAATCAAGTAATGAAGATATTGATTTATTTAATAAATGGTTTGATAGTTTTTAAAATTGAATTATATATTATTGTGAAAAATATTTTTAATGAAATTATTATTGTTTGAAAAAACAATATAAATAAGTAATTATAGAATTAAATAATAATGATGAGGTTATATTTAATATTTCCAAAAACTAAATAATTTATAAATATTTGATTTTAATCTTTATTTTGATAGAAAAATATTAATAAAATAATTAATAAATTGGAAAAAGTGTTATTTATATTTTTATATATAAAGTTAAATAATTAACTAAAAGTAAAATATAATTACTAGAGTAATATTTTCAAAAATAAAAAAATATAGAAAAAAAGTTATTTATTTAAAATGAATTATTAATAATATTTCTTTGATTTATTAAAATCATCTAAAAATGATGAGCTATTTATAAGCTTAATTAATGTTCAAAAATAGTGATTAAATAAATAATATTATTAAAAACTTTAAATAATTAAAATAAATGCTTTTAATAATTGAAAAATATGATTATATTTAATTAAAAATTTATAATTAATCAACAATTATTCATGAATTTTATAATATGACATTGTTATAATTTTTATTTCATATTCATTTATCAAAATTGGAAATTACTTTTAATAATATTGAATTAAATAATAATGAAAAGATTATATTTAATATTTTCTCAAATATATAATATATAAATATTGTGTCTTTATTTTTTTATTCTCAAAAAATTTTCAAATCAAATATATGTATAATAATTAATTTAAAAATAAAATAAAAAATTTAAATAATTAATCTCTAATTGATAATTTATTTATAATATAATAACATTTGAATAATATTTATTAAGCTCTACTTCAAATTGACATGGAATATTTAAGTTTGATTCTTTTAATTGAAATTTAATAGTATTTTCATTATTTTTTATTGGACTGATTTTTCTTTTTGAATCAAAATAAGAATTTAAATTATTTTTTCTTAATGATAAATGAAATTGAGAAGATCTTTCATTCATTTGTTTAACACCTATAAAATTATTATATATTTTTCTTACTTAGTTTCGAAAAAATTTTATTTTTTCTTAAATTTATAATTTGTTCCATTATATATATAGTGAATTTAATTTTAAAAAAATATAAATAATAAATAAAAGAAAATATTCTATATTACAAATTTATAAAAAAATATAAAAATTATCTTTCAAATATTATAAAAATGAAATATAATTTTTTTATGTATTATATTTATAAACTTTATTCTAATAATTATATGGAATATTGTTTTTCAACTAATTCTATAAAAAAATTATCATATAATTTTGTTTTATTTTTTCTTTCTTCTTCTGAATATGAAAATAAATTAGTTTTAATTGATAAATATGCTTCTAATCCATCTTTATCAATAATATCAGTAATAGTATTAAAAGTATTTAATTTATTCAATTCAATAAGATTTAATTCTGGTTTATATATTTTTTCCAAAATTTTAACTTGATTTTCATTTAAAAATAAATGTTTCAATAAATCATTTCTATAACTTTCAGAAATTATATATATCATATCTAATCTACTTTTAATCATATTTAATCCTTTTATATATAATAGAATATTATTTTTTGAATATCTTATATTACAATTTAAAAAGAATTTATCAAAATATCCAATTTTTAATTTTTTAAATTTTTTATTTCTAAATTTATATTTTTTATTTCTAGATGGACTTAATATATCTTTACTATTTATTGGATTTATTTTATTCATATTATTAATATTAGCTATATATTTATCTTTTGAAAAAGTAATTTCTCTTTCATTTATATTAATTGTATTTAAATTAATTATATAATTATTATTATCATTATTTCTATTTGATATTTTCTTTATATTTTTATTATGTAAAACTGAAGAACTTTCATTTAAAGGATTATTCATACTTACATTTTTTTTCACTATATTATTTGAATTATTATGATTTATAATATGAACACTATTTCCTTTTCCAAAAAAAGTTTTATTTTGTATTAAAAACAATTTATTTATAATTTTTTCATTTATTCCTCCTTGTAAAAAAATATAATGTAAAAAATAAAAAATCATACTCATACATTTAACAAATCCTCCAATATTAGCAACAACATTTTCTAAATCAATATAACTTCTAGTATATAAATCAGTTTTATGATAAACTTTAATAGAAATTTCAGCAAAATTTTTAGAATTAATTTTAAAACTTATCATATCAGAAACATCAGCAAATTGAGTAAATTTTTTTGATTGTTTTTGACTGAATAAAACACCTTTATCAGTAATTACTTCAACTTCTTTAAAATACATATGAATTTCTTTAAAATAATTATGACTTATTGTAGTATAATATTCTCCTATTATTGGTTGATTTGGCATATTATAATTACATGGATCAATTACAATTTCTTGATATGCAATTGCTATAAAAGTTCCATTTAAATAATAATCTATTTGTTCTTGAGGTAAACAATTTTTTTTTTCTGTTGTATTTTTACATTCAAATAATTCTATAAATATAAATGAATATTTTTCATTTTGAAAAGTTCCAAAAATTCTTTCATTTAAATTTTTTATACAATATGTTTGATTAAGTGGATGATTTGAAAATAAATTTTGATAATTCTCATTAAAGTCATTTATATTACATTTTGATATTTCTAATTCTTTAATTGTCCAATTAAATGCAAAATCACTTTTATTATTTCTTATTGCTTTTTTATAATAAGCTTTTGGATAAAAAATTTTTTCATTCATTATTGCATTATAAGAATATGGATCTTGTAATTCAATTGTAAAATAAAAAGTATTTTTTGAAACTTCAATTTCAATCATTTTTTCATTTAAACCTTTTATAGTATAAATAACTGATACTTTTTTTTTATCAAATAATTGAGAAATAAAATAGCAAGATATGAAAATTGTAAAAAACATTGATAATATTGTTAATATTAATCCTATGGAACTCCCACTTCTATGATGATTTCCTATAAATAAATGAGGACGATATCCATATATATCAAATGTATTTATTATTGATTGAAAATTTTTCATTTTATTTAGTTTATATTTTAATTCATTTATGATACATAAAAATATTTTATTATTTTTTTTAATTAAGAGATTGTAATTTATTTTTATAATTTTTCAAAATTTTTATTTTTTTTTTCAAAAAAAAATAAATTTTATTCTTTTTTATTTATATTATATATTTATAAATTCTATTATTATTATATTATTATTTTAGTCTGAATTATTATTATATAAAGGATTTTTATTTTTATAAAGTCTATTTGTTTTATTTAAAAATATATTTTTATTTTTTTTTGAAGAATAATTTTCCATTGCTTTATCTAAAATTAAAAAATCAACTTGTCTAATAAATGAACTTTCCTTTTTTTGAAATCTTTTTGTTTCACTTAAGCTTTGACTTTGATTATGTAAAGCATTATAAAAAATTTTATCAATTATTTTTTTTTCTTTATTATGATTTTGAATAAAAGTAGTTGTTGAAATTATATTCATTTTAAATTCTTTTAATGTTTTAAATGATTTATCATTTTTTAATAAAGGTTTAATTGGAATTAAAATTCTTTTTTTTGTCATTTCTTTATTTACATTATTTTTATTTTCGTTAATTTTAATTAATGAAAAATTATCAGTAATTGATAAAGAATTTAAACTTTTTATTTTTTTCTTTTTTTGAATTTTACTTTTAATTAATTTAAATGTATTTTCTCTTAAAGTTATATTTTTTGAAACTGAATTTTCATCTGAAGAAAAATAATTAATATTTGTTTTATTTTTTTCATTTGAACTATTGGTTCTATTATGAATATGATTATTTAAATGTCTAAATTTAATATTATTATTTCTATAATTAATTTTTTTAAATAATTTACTAAATTTATTTGGTTTATAAACCGTATTTAATAAAACTTTATTTTTATTAATTTTCATTAAATCTTTTTTTTCATCAAATTCTTTACTAAAATCATTTAAATCTCTTTGAATATTATCTATGTCTTTATTTAAATAATTACTTCTCATTAGATTAATTCTTTCAAATATTTTATTATTTCTTTTTAAATTGTATAAATTCAAATTTTCATTTATTGTAAAGTCAGTATCACATATATTTGTAAATATTTTATAATTTATTGAAAATACTTCTAAAATATTACTTTTACAAATAGCATTACAATAAAATAATTCATCATTATTAATATAATCATTTAAACCTAAAATTTCATTTTTACCTAATTTTATTATTTTAAAAAGTTTTGATTTTGTTAATAAATTTCCAAATGTTAAATTCTTTTTCTTTAATTGTATAATTTCATCTTCAACATTAAGATTATTATTTTTTAAATTAATAATTTTAACTAAATCTCTATAAGTACTTTTAATATTAATTTCAACTAAACCATTTTTAATAATATAAATTTCATTTCTTTTTTCATTTTGTTTAAATAAAAAATTTCCTTGTTTAAAATGAATAATTGTAAAATAATTATAATATTTTTTCATAAAAACTTCATATTTAACTCCTTTAAACAAATCACAATTAATTAAAAAATTAATATTAGATGAGCGAATTTTTTCAAAAGTAACTTTAATACAATTATCATAAGTTTTTTTTTTTAAAGTTCCAAAAATACAATCTTCATTACAAATAATAGTTGCAGTTCTTTTAAAATTACCACTTAATGCAATATCGCCAAAAGTATTTCCTTCTTTTAAATCAATTACATGATAATAAATAAATAAACTTAATTTTTTTTTTTTTATTAAATCATTATCATTATTTACAATTGGTAAAATTCTATTAATATAATTTTCACAATTACAATATTTTAATTGTTCTTTATCAATTTCTGGATAATTTATTTGTTTTTCTTCTCTTGGAATTTTATATTCAATTTCATTTTCTATAAAATTTTTCATTTTTATATTATCATAATGAAATTTATTTGCTTTTAAATTATCTTCTATTAATTCATTTTCTGAATATTTTTTTAAATTTTTTAAATATAAATAATATTCATATTCAGTCATTTCAATTTGAATTTCTTTTTTAACTATTACAGAAATACTTCCTTGTAATATTAAATAAAATTTATCTCCTAAATCACCATATCTACAAATTATACTTTTATTTATTTTTTTTTCTATTTTTATATTATTTGATAATTCATTTAAAATTTTAGTTGAATCTATTAATGTTTTTTTTTCATTTATTAAGTTAATTATACTTTTAAATGATGTTAGATAATGAGAGATGAATAAAATATCATGTTCTAATTTATTTTTCTTATGAATAGAATATAAAAGTAATTTTAAAGTATTTGAATCTTTTATAAAAGGAATTTCGTTTAATTTTATTTTTTCTTCCTCCATTCTTTTAATTAATGATTTTGAAATATTTTGTATTTCTTTTTCTTCATCATTTATTATAGTCTTTATTAAAGGATTTTGAAAATTAATTAATGTACTTTTCAATTTTGATATTTTCATTTATTATTGAAAAAAATATTTTATTTATAAAAAAAATTTATATATCCATTTTTTCAATTTTTAATTCTAAGTTTAATAAATTATCATTTAATTTTTTTATATTAGAATTAAATTTATTTTGTGTTAATACAAATAATTCTTTAATTGAAGTAATATCTTTCTGATATTGAATTGTTGTTTGAGAAATTGAATTTTTAATTTTTTCAATTTCAGTTTTTATTATTTCTTTATTAGTCATTTTTTCTAATTTTTCTTTTTCAATTTTTTCAATTAATTCTTTATAATTTGGTATATTATAAATTGAATTAAAATATTTTTCTGATATTTTATAATTTGAAGCTAAATAATTTTTATTAACATATTTTATATCTTCATAAGTTACAATTGAATTATTATAAAATTTTTGATTATTAATATAATCTAATCCTTTTAATCTTTGATTTAACTTTAAAATATCATATTCATTTGATAAATCAATTTTATCTTCAGTTAAAGAAAATAATAATAATTCTTCATTATTAAATTGATTTAAAATTCTAATAATTTTACTTAATATTAAAGGACGAAAATTAATTTCATTTTGTAATAATATTTTCATAAACATTGAATATTCTCTTGTTTCTGTTATTCCAATTTCTAATTGTGAATATAATGTTTTTATTAATTTATGTAAACTTTGAGAAAATAAAGAAAAATGTTTAATAAAGAAATTTTTAATTTCACATTCAAAAATATAATCAAAATCTTCTTCACTAGAATTATTATTTTCATTTGGAATATTATTATTATAAGTATAATTTTGCATATTTGAAATTGTTTGAATTATTATAATAATTAATTCATTAATATATTCATTTTGATTATTATATAAATTATCCAATTTTTCTTGATTAATTTTAATATTTTCAAATCTTTTTATTTTATTTTTTTCCTTTGATTGTTCATAATTTGTTGGACTAATACCAAAAATTAAATTAATTAATAACATTATATATTTTTCTTCTGCCCATTCTTCTTGATTAAAAAGAATTAAAAGTTGTTGTAAAAGTTCATATAAATCACTTCTAAAAGTGGATATTGTTAAAATTATATTTTCATTAATTATATTTTGTTTATCATTATTTTCATTTAAATTGTTTATTAAATATTTATTTAAAGATGAATCAAAATTATTTTTTATTTTATAACGATTACATAAATCAACTAAAATTTTCATTGATTCTTTAAAATCATTATTTTCCATTATTATAAATTAATTATTAAAATTCATTTTAAATATTTTAATGAAAAAAACAATTAATTAATTTAATTATTTTTATTTTTCTCTTTATTTTAAATCTTAAAAAAAATTTAATATTTTAAATGTCAGATAAATATATAACAAATCTTTCAACAATTTTTGACTTTTCTGCAATAACATATGCTTTAATAAAACAATATGAAGAAAGTGAAAATAAAAATCCAAAAGTTGAATTTCCAAAAATTCCTTTATCTCAATATCATTTAAAAACATTTGATTTATTTTTTAAAGAATTTTCCAAAGGAGATAATGATATTTATAATGAGTTATCTAAATTTTTTTTATCAAGTGAATTATATAAATCAGTAAAACCAAAATTATTTATTTTATCTCAACTTCATTTTTTACTAAATGAAAAATTAGTTCCAGAAACTAATTTTTATATTTATTATGAAGATCCAAAATATTTAGAATTTATAGGAAAAGAAGAAATGGAAAGATTTAATAAAGTAATAAATACAAAAAATATTTTATCAATTGAAGATTTATGTAAAGAAATAAAAGAAGAAGATTCAATTTATATTTTTGAACAAAAAGATTTCATAAACGAAAATTTATTAAATACAAAATCAAAACAAAAAACAATAATAGAAAAAGCAAAAGACAAAGAAAATACAGAAACATATTATTCTTCATTTGATTCATTTTTATTTTCAAAATTTAAAGGTATAGAAAATTTAAAAGAAAAATTTGAAAAATATAATAAAGAAGAATTTATAATAAGATATCAAAATGATTTTATAGACAGAAAATTTAAATTTGCAGAATTATGGAATAATTATAATATATATGAAAATAAAATAACATTAGAAGGAAAAATTGTAAGTGGATTTCAAAGAGGAAGTGGTCAATTAGGAATTCCAACTGCAAATATTGAAATGAATGATATAAATTTAAAAAAAGTAAAAAAATTAATAAATGGAAGTTTTTTTGGTATTTTTACTTTTAAAACTAATAATAAAAAAAATGAAAATGTTGAAATTGGAAAAAATTATAAAGCAGTTTTATCAATTGGATATAATCCTCATTTTGATAATGCAACTAAAACAATTGAAGTTTTTTTAATTGATTTTAAAGGAGGTGATTTTTATGGTGAAGAAGCTTCTCTTATTATTGAAGGTTATTCAAGAAGTGAAGAAAGCTTTTCTGGATTACCTGAATTAGTTACTACTATTACTTATGATATTATTTTGTTTAATAAGATTCTTGATAAGAAATAAAAAAAAGTTTTTATGTATTAATTTTAAGTTAATAAGAATTTTTTATTAAGTTAAATATTTATTTTATTATGGAATATTATTTTTAATGTTTTTTTAAATAATTGTTTTTTATTTTAAAATTTTTATATATTTAATAAAAATAATAAAAATGATTTAAATTGTTATTTTTAATTTTATAATATATTAATTTTTATTGTCTTTAAAAAATTAAACACATTAAATAAATATAAAGAAATCAAATAACAAAAACAAAACCCAAAAAAAAAAAAGAATACAAATATCAAATTAAATAATAATTAATATCATCAATTTATAATGAAAAATATTTTTATTCTCTAAATGAAATAACAATACAACTAATATTATCCTTACTTCCTACATTAATAGCAACATTAATTAATTTTTCACAAAATTCATTTCCATGATCACACATCATTCCAATATTATAAACAGTTTCATCACAAACAAAATCCCAAATTCCATCTGAAGCAATAACACAATATTTTTCATTATAACTTAAATTTTTTTTACAAATATAAGGATTAGCAATTAAACCAAATTTTTTATATTCATTATCTCCAATTGCTCTACTAATAGCTAAATCACAATTTAATCTATTTTTTCTTATAATACCTCCTGCTTTAATTATTCTTTTTTTTTCACTTTCGTCAGAGCATTTATGATCATATGTTAATCTAATTGGTTTATCATAACAAATTAAAACACTTCTTGTGTCTCCAACATTTGCAGAATAAATTGTATTTTTATCAATATAAATTATTGTTGCTGTATTTCCAATATATAAAAAATCTTCTATTTCTTTTGTTAATTCATCTAATTTTAAAAATGATTCTGTTAATGATTTTTCTATATTATTTGTATTTTTTTTAAGACATTCTTGAAAAATTTTTGGAAATTTTTCTGAAGAAAATTTTGCACTTTCATTACCACAATGACCATCAAATAAACAGAATAAATATTTATTTGGGTCGTTGTTAAAATTTTTTATTATTGTTATTATGTCTTCCATTGATTCATTATGTTTTTCATTTATAAATTCTTTTGTGTAAAATTGGATTTTTGGAATGTTTTGATATTTATGTTTTGGATTATATGTTGATATTGAATTTGGTTGTTCGTTGTTTTTTAAATGATCCTTTTTATATCTACTTCTTCTTAATGTATATTGAAGCATTTTTTTTAGGATTGAGTTATATATATTTTTTTCTTTTTTTTATTTAGTTTTTAATAATTTTTAATTTTTAGTTTATTGATATAATAATGATAATAAAATATTTATTATTTGTGGA
>Ga0256407_10008606_pt1 | contig 14896 bp, 10 predicted proteins | sample RumenRJG_04DNA_FD_193489 | JGI IMG/M metagenome (GOLD analysis project Ga0256407, IMG submission 193489) | Bovine rumen microbial communities from Lethbridge, Alberta, Canada - RJG_04 | ecosystem: Host-associated > Mammals > Digestive system > Stomach > Rumen | place: Canada: Alberta... | reverse complement strand
CTGCGTCTGTCCTGCGTGTGCAAGTTCAATTTTGCTTGGCTGCAGGCGCTTGACCGGCTCGCTGTAAAATTCAATTTCATTTTTGGAATCTTTTAATACAGATTCAATCTTTTCAAAAATGTTTGTTCTAAGTTCTGCAAGTTCAGTTTTTACGGCTTTTGGAACATCGTTGTAACTTACGGGTTCAAGTTCTGTGTACGAAAAAGCCTTCCCGTCTGTAAAATATGTTTTTCCAGGTTCGGCAGTTTCGCAGTCCGGGTAGTTTTTGTAAATTACGTTTTCTACAAGGTGTAAAGCAGCATCGGAGTGCGCGGGCGTCCAGGCGCCGACAATGTAATAAGAATTGATGGCGCGTGTAATTGCAACGTATAAAAGCCGTCTGAATTCTGCAATTTCTTTTTCTTTTGCAATTTCCTTTTGTTTAAGACAGAAATAGTTTGTGCTTCCTTTTTCCGGTTTTATGCTTACTCCGTATTCTTCATCAAAGAATGCTGTACTGTTTTCAGTTTTTGAACGGTTGTCTGTGCAGCCGTATATAAATACGTGCTTAAACTGAAGTCCCTTACTTTTGTGAATTGTCATTATCTGCACAGCCGGTTCACGTTCCAGCGGATAATTTATTGTGGACATATCAATATCAGAATCATCATTGCGAAGTGATTTTTTAAGATTGTCCAGCTGGTCTATAAACCACGCAATGCTTTTTCCGTTACTGTCGGCTTGTCTTGCAAGCTCGTAAATCATATCAAACTGCTCGCTGCAAAGTTCGGCGCGTTTGTTTAAAAGCGTTTCATATTTATAGCCGGTTTTGTGCCACAGCATAGAAATGCTTTTTGTAATCTGATTCTGCAAAATTTCTTTTTTGTTTGTTTCGTAAAAATCGCGCTCATTCAAAAATTTTTCAAATTCATAATCACCAAGAATTTCTTTAAGTTTTGAATCATGATTTTTGTCTAAAGGATTAAACGTAAATTCTTCTTCCGAGTCTGTGCAGTAAGTGATGTCGTTTAGAACGGCAATTACGTTTTCTGCACTGTTCTCAGCCAGTCCTGCAAACGGCCCTGTAAGGTAAGCCGTAAAGGCATTCAGGTCTGAAGGGTAAACGCAGATTCTAAAAAAGTTATAAAAGTCAGAAACAATTCCGTCTTCAAAAATATCCTTAATGGAATCAACCTGATAAGTAAGGTTAAAAAGACTAAGATATTTTGTAATAAGCTTACGATCGGTGCGGCTTTTATCCAGAATGGCAAAATCACTTAGGTGCAGCTTTTCTCCGCCGTTTGCATTCTGATTATCAATTTTTGTTCTGATTTCTTTTGCAATGTAATAAGCAAGCTGCTCTTTTGCAGGAAGCAGTTTTACGTCATTTTTATCAAAAGTTTCTTTGTTGAGCATTACAAATTTTGCAGGAACATTTTCTGCGGTAAGTTCAGGAAGCTCAGGCATGCCGTTTTTAAGCGCAGGATTTTTGTATTGTGCTTCGAATTCTTTGTCTGAAAGGCCTTTGTTAAAAATTCCGTTCTGGTCGTTAAACAAAATATTAAATGACTGAATTAGTTCCGGTGTTGAACGGTAATTGTAAGACATTTCAAGGTTCAGATTTTCTTTAGAAAGTTCGTTAAATACGCTTACTTCTGCGCCTCGGAATTTGTAAATAGACTGTTTTTCATCTCCAACAAAAAACAGTTTTTCGTTTTCGCGGTTGTCGTTGATTATTTTTCCATCCGGTCCGCGTTCAATTATCAAATTGTGAAGATTTTGCCCGTCCAAAAGATTTATAGGCTCATTTTCGTAGAATCCGTCTTTAAGAGAAAGCAGATACAAAAGGTCGCGGTTTTTCTGATTGTTGTCCTGAAATTCATCAATCATTATTTTTGAAAAATTCTTTCGTTCCTGATTTCTGATGTCCGGATTTTCCAGAAGAATTTTGAGGGCAAGCGTGTTTATGTCCGAAAAGGAAAGCTGACCGGAAATTCTTTTGGCATTGTTTGTCTGTTCAAGGAAAATATCTAAAAGCCGGTTTAATTCCTTTGTGTTTTCTGCATTGGAAATAAAGGCGCAGATTGATTTTGCATTTATAATTAAATCATCTTTTTCTGTTGGAATTTTGACGTCTTTAATTGCAGGTTTTGTTTTGCCTGTTATTTTTAATTGTTCAAAAAATTCTTTTATTTTCTGCAGGCATTTTTTGCAGTTTTCGTTCTGGCTGATTATGTCATTTTGTGAAAGACTGGAAATTTCATCAAGCTGATATTTATAACTTACAAGTTTGCGCACTTCCTTTACAAATGCCGCCTTTTCCGGCGCATCTCGGAATTTGCTTAATTCCAGAACACTGTTAATTTCGTCCAGACGATTTTTTAGCTCAGATAACAGCTGCTTCCATTCGCGTTCAATAAGCGCAGTCTGCTTTTCAAAATTCTGTTTAAAAAAGTTTTTGGGCGTTGCAAGGCTTGTGTAATTATTTATAATTGCCGCAAAAGTGTTTTCCGCAAAATCCTGAATTTTCCCCGGCTCGTAAAACGAATTCAGAGCCTGATTTTCCATATTTTTTACAACAAACGAAAATGCACTGTCTTTTACCTGGCGTTCACCGTCGGAAGAACCGTTCGTAAAATCGGGGCGAATTCCGTAGCGGTTTGCACACTGGCGCAAAATTCCTGCGCAGTAAGAGTCCAGCGTTTGAATGTGAGCTTCCGCAAAATCTTCCAGCGCTTTTTTTGCAAGCTGGCGTTTATCTTCCGTTAAATCCTTAAAGGCTTCGTTGTATTTTTGAATGCGTTCTTCTGACCAGCCTTTTTTTGCAAAATCATTTTGAGTAAGCTCTTTATGATTCGCAAATTCCCAAAGTGTTCTGTAAATTCGCTGATACATTTCTGCTGCGGCTTTATTTGTAAACGTAAGCGTCAAAATTTCTGACGCACGCACCTTTTTAGAAATAACAAGCCATGCAAAGCGGGTTGCCAGAACCTGAGTTTTTCCAGAACCTGCGCCTGCCGCAACTACCGAGTTTTTTGTTTCAAAGCAAACATTTTGCTGTGCATCGTCCAGGAGTTTATCCAAAATGCCAAGATATTTATATTGTCCGTTTTCGTTAGTCATTTATTCTTCTCCCAGAAAATTTCCGATAGCAGGGAAAATTGATTCTCTTTTCTCCAGCAGGTTTTGTGCAACAGAATATGTTGTGCGGCAGATTCCTTTAAAATTGCAGCCTGCACAATTTTCGGAAAGCATTACATTTTGTTTGTCTTTTTCGTCGTTCGAGCTTTTTGGAAAGAAGTTTTCAGTCTGAACATTTGCACAGAACTGCCGGCAGTATTCTTCAAAAGTCTGCATTGTCGGCTTATAGTTTTCAAAGGAAATTACATCCGAAAATCCTCTTGGCGTTTTAAATTCATCTACAACGGCCTTTTTCTCTCCGTCTTTTACAGCGTAAAAATAGCCCGCGCAAATTTCTTTTTTGCTGCCTTCGCTGATGATTTTAAAATAAAGCGGCATCTGAAAATCACTGATTTTGTCGTCAACGTCTGTGTAGACTTCTTTTGGAAAAGCAGATTTTGTCTGTTTGTAGTCAATTACAATCCATGAATTGTAGGGTAAAGGCGCCTTTAAAAGGCAGTCAACTGTTCCGAAATATAAATATTCGTTTGAAGGTGCGGCGTAAGTTCCTTCCACGCCAAAAACAGTGCAGTTTCCAATTCCGCTCATTTCTGTGATTGAGCCGTCTGCCTTTGTATTTGAAGCAAACGGAATAAACAGAGTTTTAAAAAAGTTATAAACATTTTCTGCAATTGTCTGTTTTTGTACAAGAAGAGTTTGAATAACAAGCGGACTGTTGCAGAAATTCATAGAAGAATGCTTGATTGCTGTTCCTGTAAGTTCTTCAAGTTGATTTTTTATCTGGAAGGAAAGCTCCTGTTCTTCGGGAACGCCGTCAGAGAAGTTCTGGGCTTCCGGCGAAAAAAATGAATCTTTTTCTTTGTCATAAACCGGGAGCGTTTTTCCAAGATATTGATTCATAAAGAGTTCAAGAATTTTGTGATACATGCTTCCAATTTCGCTTGAAGTCATAAGTTCTACGTCAAGACTGTCGTCTCGCAGTTTTAAAATGCTCGAATAAAGCCATTTGCGCTGACACGGGAAAAACTTTTCCAGATCGCCGCGGGCGCTTATTTTATATTTTGCTGCATTTTCGCCGCTTATTGCCGCCTGGTTTAATTCAGCTTTAATTTTGTTATAAGCGTTTACTTCAGAATTTTCACATTCACAGTATTTTATTGCCGAAATTCTTTCGTTGCGGGCTTTTCGTAAAATATAATCAATTTTCTGGTTAATTTCCTGATTGTTATAAAATACAAGAGCTTCGGTTGTGTGTGCGGTTTTTTGCCAGTGTTCAAGACTCTGCTTTTGTTCTTTTGTAAGGGAAATTTCCGGCTGCAAATCAGAATTATTTTCTGCAGCTTTTTTTAGCCAGTTTTTTTCCTGAAGAATAAAATCTTCTGTGTCCAAATTTGGAACATCGTTTGCAGCGTCCAGCGCGCAATGTGGAATTGCAAAGCCTGCAAAGGTGTCTTCTGCGCACGAAAAATGAACGTAGTCAGTCTGAGAATTTTCGCCTGCAGCCTCATCATTTTTTCTTGCATAAAGCTGAATAAAAACGTTTGTGCGGTTTATAAAGACATCTTCTTTTTCAAGACCAAGTTTACGGCGTTTCTCCGAGTTCAAAAAGGCAAGGCGTTTTCCTGGAACTTCAAGATTTTTCTGACTTGCATCAATTACAAACTGATATTTAAAATATGCTGAAGCCGAAAGCGTGTAAGGAAATATTGAAATTCCTGTTTGACTTTGCTGCGGCGTATAAGTTTTTTGTTCCAGTTCGTTTAAGAAAAAAGCGAACGGATTTTTTATTTTAATGTCATTTGCCTGAATAAAATCTGTTTCTATCTGAATAATGTCATCAAGTTCGCTTATACAGCGGCCTAATATTGCGTCTGCCTGCAGTGAAAAATCTGCATCGTTCATAAAAAGGCGGCGAAAATCGCCCCAGGCTTTTTTTACTTTTTTGAACGTAACCGGCAAATCTTTTTCTTCTTTTTTGTTTTCAAAAAAATCTCTTACGCACGATTTTATTCCGCGGTACAAGGCAATTTCCTGTTTTAAAAGCAGAGATTTTTTCTGATTTTTTTCTGAGCTGTCATTTGCAGTTTTGTAATAAAGCTTGTTGAGTGAGCGTTCCCAGATATCAACTCCGTCCTGAAAACTTGTGATGCAGCGCATTTTATTTCCATCACGGATTAAGGCTTCTTTTACCGGCTGAAGTTCAAAAGTAAGCTTTTCTTCGGTTTTGTCTTCGTGTTTTAGTGATAAAGTGACTTGTTTTTTCCAGGGCAGCGTTTCATCAAGCAAAAGTGAACGAAGCGAGTCAAAAGAAAAATCGTTTTTGTAACATTCATTAATTTCGCTGAAAATTTTGCCGGCGCAGTTTTTTGTAAAAGGAATTCCGGCTCTTATTACAAACGGAACTTTGTAAAGTTCCAGTTCGCGTTCAAGATACGAGCGGTAAACTGCAAGATTTGGAACGGTAAGGGCAATTTCTTCCCAGCGTGCGCTTTTATTTTTTATAAGTTCAATTATCTGAAGTATTGTCTGCCTTAGTTCTTTTCGTGAATCAGGGTAAAAATATGCTTTTGGCGATGGGAGATTTTGTCCAAGAGTTACAAGCGAAACGTTCGGGGCGTCCGCAAGAATTTCTTCAAAATCAGCGTAGTCTTCGAACTGTTCCGGGTAAAAAATAAAAAACTTTTTTTGCGAGTCTTGAATATCAAGTGCGCCTGTCCATGACGGCTCGAACAGTAAATTTTTTTCCAGGAAATTTCTGTAGGAATTGTAAATGTTCAGATAGTCAGAATCTTCTTCGTCGAGTGCTCCGTAAGTCTCTTTGTTTTGCTCAAGCTTTGCCTTCCAGAGATTCAGTGATGGAAGAATTTTTGAAAGCCAGTCGGTAAAAGCGTCCGAATTTCCGTTCATTTCCGGCGGGATGATTTTCTTTAATTTTGTATTATCGCCCGCGTCTTTTTCTGCATTTTTTTGAATAAAATCCTGTATAAAAAGCTTTCTTAGCAGCGAAGGAATTGCGTTTTTGTCTTTTAATTTTGCACTTATAAACTGTGCTTTAAATTTATCCCAGGCGGTAAAGCGTTCAAGTGCAACCGCCTTTACCTGTGTGTGATTTTCTGTGATGCACCATTCCGCCCAGGTTTTTGCTACAACATCTGAAAGAAAAATAAAATATGCGTCAGGATTTGTGATATTACTTTTTAAACATTCCTGAATTGTCTCACCGGCTAGTTCCTGCATATTTTGATTATAATACGCTTACCCTGAAAAAAAAAGCCTTCCGTAATGCACAAAACATCCAATTGAAAATAACTGTATTTGATAGTAAAATGATTTATTCTATTATTACAACAATGCGAGGTTTAAAATGGAAGAAGTTCTTAATTTATTACGTCAGAATGCCAGATTGACTGTAGAAGATATTGCTGCAATGACAAAGAGATCCGCGGCGGAAGTTCAGTCGATTATTAAAAAGTTGGAAGACGACGGAGTAATTTTAAAGTACGCGGCCATTGTAAACCCGGAGAAAGACAAGGAAGCGCAGGAAAATGTAATGGCTGAAATTCAGATTCAGGTTCAGCCGCAGCGCGAACATGGTTTTGATGCCATTGCAGACCGCATTTATCGTTTTCCACAGGTAAAATCACTTTATCTGATGAGTGGTGGTTATGATTTTAAAATCATTATCGAAGGAAAATCACTTAAAGACGTTGCGCTTTTTGTTTCAGAAAAGCTTTCTACTCTGGAAGGTGTTCGTTCTACAAAAACAAACTTTGTTCTTAAAACTTACAAAGAAAACGACATTGTTTATGTAGAAGATGAATGTGATAGACGTGAAGGAGTACAGGCATAAATGAATACAAGAGAAGACAGATTTTGTTCAAAAATGCTGGAAATTCCTCCTTCTGGAATCCGAAAATTTTTTGAACTTTGTATAGGACATGATGATATTATTTCGCTTGGTGTTGGAGAACCTGATTTTCCGACTCCATGGGTTGTTCGCGAAGAAGCTTTCTATCACCTTGAAAAAGGTCATACTTCATACACTTCAAACTGGGGTTTAATAGAACTTCGCGAAGAGATTTGCAAGTATCTTGAACGTTACAATCTTCATTACGATCCAAAAACTGAAATTTTGCCGACAATTGGAGCCAGCGAAGGTCTGGATCTGGTTTTGCGTTCAATTTTGAATCCTGGTGATGAAATTATTGTTTGCGAACCTTGTTATGTATCATATCATCCGCTGGCTACTTTGTGTGATGCAAAGGTAATTCACCTTGATACAAGTAAAACAGGACTTTATCCAACTGCAGAATCTATTGAAGCTGTATGTTCGCCAAAAACAAAGGCTGTAATGTTCTGTTCGCCAAGTAATCCTACGGGACGCGTAATTCCGGAAAGTGAACTTAAAAAAATTGCCGAAGTTGTAAAAAAGCATCAGATATGGTGTTTGAGCGATGAAATTTACTGCGAGCTTATGTACGACGGTAAAAAGCACGTTTCAATTGGTCAGTACGATGGAATGAAAGACTATGCAATTATTTTTAATGGTTTTTCAAAATCTTTTGCAATGACAGGCTGGCGTATTGGTTATATTGCGGCTCCTCATGATCTGCTTGTTCAGTGCTGCAAACTTCATGCTTACAGTTCAATTTGTCCTCCAATTTTCAGTCAGTATGCGGCCGCAGAAGGTTTGCGTAATGCGTGGGATGAAGTTGAAAAAATGCGCATTTCATATCAGCAGAGACGTAATTTAATGTATAAGGCTTTTTGTGATATGGGACTTCCGTGTACAGAACCGGAAGGTGCATTTTATATGTTCGCAGATATTCGCCCTACAGGTATGACCAGCGAAGATTTTGCGACAGAACTTATTCAAAAGCACAATGTTGCGGTAGTTCCGGGTACCTGTTTTGGTGCTGGTGGCGAAGGCTTTATCCGCTGCTGCTATGCTACGGATATTAATAAGATAAAAACGGCTATGGAGCGTATTGCCAGTTTGGTAAAGGAAAAAACAGGAAAATAGGCGATGTCAATATTATTAGCAATTATCACAGCTGCTGTTCTCATTATTATTCTGATGATGCTCAAAACAGGTTCAAAAGCGTCTGGCGGAAAGAAAAAAGATACTAAAAAAGCGAAGACTTCTGTTTTACGCGACGCAGAGCGCAAGCTGGCGCACGACCCTCATAATGTTACGGCACTTCAGAATGTAGGAGAAATTTATTTTTCTGATAAGCTTTGGGATAACTGCTTTAAGACATATAAAACCCTTTTTGATATTTCCGCTGCCCACGTGGAAGTTAATGTTGCACAAGCGGCAAGGCGAATGGGTATAGCTGCGTTTAATCTTGAACAGTATGACGAAGCCTTAAACGGTCTTATGGTTTCTGTAAAAAAAGATCCTGATTCATTTGAAGGAAATTATTATCTTGGACGAGCCTTTTATATAAAAGAGATTTACGACAAGGCAATTATTTGTTTTAAAAAGGCAAAGTCTTTGATGCCGGAAAATACCGAAATCAATCAGTTTATGGGCTTGTGCTTTTTTAAGCTTCAGAAATACCGCGAATGTCTTCCATTCTTAAAACGCGTGCTGGAAGAACATCCTGACAACAAAGAAATTCTTTTTAATATGGCTGTTGCAATGACAGAAGTTGGAATGGGCGAAAAGGCTCTTAAGGTTTTTATGCACCTTCGCCCGGACCCTCAGTTTGGTGCTCAGTCTTGTCTTGAAGCCGGAAAAACTCATGAAAAAACAAAGGATTTTGTAAACGCCGTAAAAGATTACGAAATTGCGCTTAAACTTGAAAATGTTCCTGAACAGATTTCGCTTCAGATAAAATACAGACTTTCAAATGCTCTTATTGCAATGAACGATATTTCAAAAGCGCTGGTTTATCTGCGTCAGATTCAGGAAGTAAAAACAGGTTATAAAGATGTTGATGCTCTCGTAGTGCGCTATTCAGAATTGAATCAGAACAAAAACCTTCAGACTTACATTATGGCTGGTACAAGTGACTTTGTTGCTCTTTGCCGTAAGTTTATTTCTACATATTATAAGAATTCGTTTGTAAAAGTCGAAGATGTTTCGGTTGCTTCAGAAAGTATAGAAATTATCTGTTCTATAGAAAATCCAAAATGGGAAGCACGTCAGCTTTTCCGTTTTTACCGCACTCAGACTGTTATTGGTGATGTTTATATCCGCGAATTCCATGGAAAACTTCGCGATGTAAAATGTGACCAGGGAATTTGTGTAACGCTCGGTTCTTTTTCGGAAAGTGCGCACAAATTTACAGACGGTCGCCCAATCGACTTAATCGAAAAAGATCAGCTTTCTAAAATTCTTAAGAAAATAAATATGCTGGGCTAGGCGGTAAAAGTGAATATCTGTCTCTTTTCGGAAGATGAAATTGGAAAGCCTCTTTCTATAAAGGACGAACGAGTTCAGCATCTTTTAAAAGTTCTTCATAAAAAAAAGGATGATTCTTTTCTGGCAGGAATAACTGGCGGAAAAGCGGGAAATGCAAAAATCACAGAAATTTCAGAGCATGCTTTAAGTTTTGAATTTACACCGTTTGATTCCGGAAATGCTTCTGAACAAGCAAAAAAACTTGCCGAAGGTAAAAAACTTTTTCCGCTTAAAATGATAATCGGTTTTCCGCGACCAATTCAGTTAAAAAGACTTTTGCGCGATATTGCGGCTCTGGGCGTTTGCGAAGTTCATCTTACGGGAACCGAACTTGGCGAAAAATCTTATATGCAGAGCACTCTTGTAGAAAAGGGAAATGCCTATAAAATGCTTTTAGATGGAACCGTGCAGGCGGGGAGTACTCACGTTCCGGAACTTTTTCTGCACAAAAATCTTAACGAATGTCTGAATGCGCTGGAAGCTTCTTTAGATAATGAAAAAATAAGTCACAGTTTGCGGCTTTGCCTGGATAATATAAATCCTAAGTGTTCTTTGAATACTGCACTGGAAGAGTTTTCCTGCGTTGCCGGCGGAAATAAGTGCATGGAAAATACAGCCGTTATTGCGGCAATTGGAAGCGAGCGCGGCTGGACGGAACGAGAACGTGCGCTTCTGGAAAAGATGGGCTATGTGCGCTGCGGCATGGGAAACCGCATTATGCGAACGGAAACTGCCGCAACTGTAGCCGGTTCGATTATTCTTAATAAAATGGGATTTATGGAGTAAAATAGAAATATGACTAACGATAAAATTAAAGAACTGCTTTTAGAAATACAGCCTTGCGAAATTGATTTTTCGGTTACTCAGACTGGAAAGGAAAGCCACCGCGTAAACGGTTTTTACAAGCCTGATACGCACGAAATTTTTCTTCATAATTTGAATTTTAAAACTGAAAATGCGCTGGTTTATACAGCAGTTCATGAATATACACATCATCTTCTTACTATAGAAAAACAGGAGAATGATCCGTCGTATGGAAAAGCCTGCAAGGTTCATACTCAGGAATTCTGGGCAAAATTTGGAGCTTTGCTTGCAGTTGCGGAACAAAAGGGTTTTTATTCAATTGGCTGGGAAAGCAATGCAGAGCTTAAGGCTCTTACCGAAGACATTAAGACAAACTTCCTTGCAAAAAACGGCGAGCTGATGCAGGAATTTGGAAAGAAACTTGCCCGCGCATTTGATTTGTGCCAGGAAGCTGAAATCCGTTATGAAGATTATATAGACCGCGTTTTGTGCCTGCCAAGAAATGCGGCAAAGGATATAAGAAAGGTTGGCGCCATGCAGATTAATCCTGCAATTGGCTTTGACAATATGAAGGTTGTAGCTTCTGTAAAAAAGAAGGATGATCGCGCTGCCGTTGAACAGGAATTTATAAACGGCGGAAAATCGCCTGCAACAGTGCGCGAAATGATGAAGGCTCAGAGTGCAAAACAGAATGCTTCTGATCCAAAGACAAAACTTGAAAAAGAAAAGAGTCGCCTTGAAAAAACTATTGCCCAGCTTACTCAGCGTCTTGAATATGTGGAGGAAAGCCTTGCGAGTATGTAAAAGAACTGCATTTGCAGCCGCATTTTTGTTGACCGGTTTGTTCTGTTTTGCGCAGAGCATGGAAATGCCAAAAATGCCCGAAATGCCAAAGATGCCGGATGCTCCGTCGGCTCCTCAGATGCCGACTTTTTCCAGTTCTGGGAACGGTTTTAATTATTACAAGCCTTCCGTTCCGAATCAGAATACGTCTGCTAAGTCTGAAAAATCAGATTCAAAAACTACAGGCTCAGCAAAAAACGAAACAATTCTTTCTGACGGAACAACTTCGACAGAGCAGTACGCAAAAATCTTTAATAAAAATTCTACGCTTACCGCTTCGGATATTTCTTCACTTTATGATTCAGGATTGTTTTCCGGAATTTCTTCGCTTGGAAATTTAAATACAAACAATTCACTGTATGCAACTTCGACAAATACAAATATTCTTTTGCAGCAGGTTTTAAACAGCCTGGACGAGCTTAAAAAACAACAGAAAAACGCTTCTGCCGAAGAAAAACAGCTCCTTGAAAATACACAGGCCGATTCAAGAACTTTTAAAAAACGCGAGCCGTCAATTTTGCGTTTTAAGGTGAACGGCTACAGCATTACAGATTCGCTTACAACAATTTTTTTTAGCGAGCCGGAACCAGACGGAAGTTTTTTGCTTACCGCCGACAGACAGTATTACGCAAACAGACGAACTTATTCAGAAACTTTTTACCTGCTTTTTAAAACCGTAAAATCTAACGGGCAGACTGTAACTTACCAGGTGCAGCCGACAATTGTTCAGGATACAAAAAACGAAAATTCCTATATTTACAAGCTTGCCGGCCACCACGATTTGACCGCTGAAAAAACAGGAAATCTGGTTGTGCTGCATTATGCGTCAGATTCATTGAATGCCGATATGCTTTTGAATATTGATAAAAAATAGCATTCCTTTTAGAATACCAGCAGTTTTAAGCATTCAGTTTTAGATAAGGAATGATTTTTTTATGAATTTGCTTACGGACGGACTTAAAAAAATAGGAATTTCAGAAAGCATTATTGAACCAATTGCAGAAAAGATGGAACAGTATATTAACGAAATTGTTCTGTTTAATTCTGCATATAATCTTACAAATACAAGCGAACATGATGAACTTGTTACACGTCATATTTTGGATTCACTTGCCGCTTATAATTCAATAAAAGAGTTTATAAAAAATGCCGGTTCTGAAAATTTTGTGCTTGGTGATATTGGAAGTGGCGGCGGACTTCCGGGAATTCCTCTGGCGGCTGTGCTTTGTATGGAAATGCCGGATGTAAAGGTGATTCTGGTTGAGCGCATGGAAAAACGCTGTGCTTTTCTTGAAAATTGTGCGGCAATTCTGGGACTAAAAAACGTTGATGTTTTGAACAGTGAAGCAGAACGTCTGGAAGAAAAACATTTTGATTTAATTACGTTCAGGGCGTTCAGACCGTTGGACAAAAAAATGACAAAGACTTTGCTGCGTATTGTAAAAGATAACGGAGTACTTTGCGCGTACAAGGCAAAAAAAGAAAATATTATAGAAGAAATGAACGGAATAAAAGAACTTGTTCCTTCATATGATGTAATTTCTTTGAATGTTCCGGGACTTGAAGACAGCGAAAGAAATCTTGTTGTAATAAAACGTTAAAAAAGGTGATGATTATGGATTTAAAAATAGATTCGTTACTGGGAAAAAATAAGGAACGTACGCCTGCGCAGGTGGTTGTTCAGGATGTTGTAAAGGTAAAAAAAGGCGAACGTGTTCTTGTGATTGCAAATCCTGCTACTGCTGAAATTGCACAGGATTTGTATAAAGCTTCTGCGGAGGCAGGTGCCCTTTCTACGCTGATTTTTCAGCCGGATAAGACAAGCTTTGACAATGCAAATCCGGAAGTACTGGCTGCAATTGCAACAGAACCGGAAGTTTGTTTTTCAATTTCAAATATAAAGCTTGGAAAAGACCCGGGAGCAACTGCAAAGCCGTATAAAACAGAAGACGGTCAGGAATTTACCCATATTTTTGATTATCTTTTGGACGGTAAAAAATGCATGCGCGGAGCGTGGACGCCGGGAATTACTCCTGACATGATGGCGCGTACTGCCGCAATTGATTATAAAGAGCTTCAGTCACGATGCCTTGCTCTGGACGGTCTTTTTAGTGGCGCTGTAAGCGTTCATGTTACTGCTCCAGGCGGAACCGATTTAGTTGTTCCTGTGAACGGCCGCAAACTTATGTTTGACGACGGCGATTTTTCTAAACCTGGAACTGGTGGAAACATTCCTGCCGGCGAAGTTTTTATAAGTCCAGTTGTGGGTGGGCTTGCGCTTAAGAATGCCGATGGCAAAACTCTGGAGCAGCAGTGCGACGGCTGTGAAGGTGTAATTGTTTATGACGGTTCAATGACATTTGCCGATGGAGATTCAATTCTGGAAACACCAATCACCTGTAAGGTTCATGCGGGCTTTGTTACAGACGTAACCGGCGGAGCAGAAGCAAAAAGACTTTTAAAAACCATCACCGAGGCTGAAACCCGCGCCGTTGCCTACGAAAAAGAAGGCAAGCTTGGTGCAGGACAGGGTGCAGTGTACAAAAAAAATGCGCGCAATATCGGAGAGCTTGGAATAGGTCTTAATCCTGCGGCAAAAATTACTGGAAATATGCTAGAGGACGAAAAGGCTTTTCATACCTGCCACTTTGCAATTGGCGAAAATTACGATAATGATGCGCCAAGTCTTATTCACCTTGATGGAGTTGTACGCGAACCTACAATTGTGCTTACTTATGCGGACGGTTCAACAAAGACTATACTTTCTGACGGAGAACTTGTAATTTAAATTTAAGGACGGAAAAATCTTATGAAAAAATCATATTTTATATTTTTTGTGCTCACAGCATTAAGTTTTACAGCCTGTGCAAAATCAAAAAAGACAGAAAATCAGGCTGCGACAGAAAACGAAAAAAATGTTCAGCTTACAAATCCTGAAATTATAAAATTAAACAAAGTGCTTTCTTCTATGAGCGAGCGCTGCAAGGCAGCCATTCCAAATGGAAATCCCGAAGAATTTCTGGAAGATCTTCACAAGGTTCTGGACAGCCGCAAGGAATTTTCAGCAGATGATTTAAGTCCTTTCTATTTAATTGATAAAACTCATACTGTGGGCGCAGATTATGAGCCAAAAGACCTTGTTCATCTGGAAAATTGTTCTGCATACAACGTAAATAAAAATAATCTTAGCCTTCGCCCGGAAGCTTATCATGCGCTGTTTGTACTTGCAAAGGCGGCAAAGTCTTCTGGAGTAACGCTTACAATCAGTTCAACTTACCGCTCGTACGAATATCAGAAAAATCTTTTTGATTACTGGGTAAAAGTTGATGGTCTTGAAGAAGCTGAGCGCGAAAGTGCAAGGGCTGGAACAAGTCAGCATCAGCTGGGGCTTGCTCTGGATTTTGCGCCTGTTGATGATGAGTTTGATAAAACTCCGGGCGGAAAATGGGTTTATGAGCATGCTTCAGATTACGGCTGGTCTTTGAGCTTTCCAAAAGGCTATGAATATGTAACTGGTTACCGCTGGGAATGCTGGCACTTCCGCTATATTGGAAAAGAAGCCTGCCGTTTTCAGAAAAAGTGGTTCAGTGACGTTCAGCAGTTTATGATTGAATTTATTGACGCGTGGAACCAACAATAGAAGAACCGTTAAAAAAAAGGCTGTGACAGCGGGCTTTTTTAGGTTCAACGAAAGAAAGATTCGGTGCGAGACTTGCGAGC
>Ga0256407_10008603_pt1 | contig 14898 bp, 13 predicted proteins | sample RumenRJG_04DNA_FD_193489 | JGI IMG/M metagenome (GOLD analysis project Ga0256407, IMG submission 193489) | Bovine rumen microbial communities from Lethbridge, Alberta, Canada - RJG_04 | ecosystem: Host-associated > Mammals > Digestive system > Stomach > Rumen | place: Canada: Alberta... | reverse complement strand
GGTCTATGACCAGAGTGGCAACACCCACCGCTTCACGCATGAGGAATCTGTGGGTATCGTTGAAATGCTGGCCTATCAGGGTTATGTCAGGAAAGGTCGTTTGACAGATAAATACCATCAGGACAAAAAGAGCAAGGCACTCGACTTCGATGAGTATAATGCTGTGAAAGATGCTATCGTGCTGATGCTCGATAAGATTTACGATCCTGATAAGTTGATGCCAGACAACAGCCGTAAAGTACGCGAGGCCCACTTTGACAAAAACAAGTTTGATAAGAAGGAGTTCCAGAACCTATGGAAGAAGATTAATACGAAGACCTACTATACGGTGGACTTCGAGACAGACGAGCTGATAAAAAACGCTATCAAGGAGATAGATGACCATCTGGCTGTGTCGGAAATTAGAATCATGGTTGGCTCTGGCGAACTGGAGAAGATACAAGACAAACAATCGCTGCAGAACCAGACCGCTATGACCTCGGCCAAGGTGAAAACCATCCATGTGAAGGAGGTCATTGGTGGTAGCGTGACCTACGACCTGATAGGTAAACTGGTAGAAGCCACTCAGCTGACACGTCATGCCATTGTGCAGATACTGACTGGAATCAAGGATGCCACCTTCAAACAGTTCAGAATTAACCCTGAGGAGTTTATCATTAAGGTGGGCAATATGATTAACCAGGTAAAGGCTCTTGCAGTAATCCAACACATAGAGTACCACAAGATGGAGGAACGTTTCGAGACGGACATCTTCGCAGAATCAACGCTGAAAGGCAAGTTGGGTATCAATGCCATCGAATCATCCAAGTCGCTCTATGACCTTGTGGTGGTGGATAGTCAGGGTATCGAGAAGAAATTTGCTGAAGAGCTGGAGGCTCATGACGATGTGGTAGTATATACCAAATTGCCACGAGGCTTCTATATTAACACTCCAATGGGTAAGTACAATCCAGACTGGGCTATAGCCCTGAAGGAAGGTGACGTGAAACACATCTACTTTGTAGCAGAGACCAAAGGCAGTCTGGAGTCTGGCCAGTTGAGAGGTACAGAAGCAGCAAAGATAGAATGCGCTCGCCAGCACTTCCAAACCATCAGCAGTGGCGACATCAAATATGATGTGGTGACATGCTATGCAGAGTTAATGAATGCAGTAATGAACTAAAACGATTTGAGATATGACACAAAGAGAACTGTATCAGGCATTTCAGCAAGCTTTCCCGTTGGAGTCGTTAAAGGATATGCCGCTGGATAAGTACACTAATCTGAATAAGGATGATTCTTTCTGCTACTGGTTAGAGAGCAGAACCTATGATTTAGGCTCATTTTGGGGTGGTTCATCCTACAAATTCCTGATATATCGGTATAATAAGCGTCCAGCAGAGGGTGATCCGCGTGTTATATCGGATGAGCAATATGCCTGGTATTCCAACCTTGGCAAAGATACCGCCGAAGAAGCCTATAAGGTGGTACTTGAAGAAATAATCAAGGTCGCCACACTGGCAGATGCAGGTGATTTTGAGACAATCGACGGTCTTGACCGTTTGGGACATTCCTACAAATGGAAAATAGCATTCTTGTATTCTGGCGAGAAATTGATTCCTATCTATAATAGAGGGATGTTGAATGTAGTGGCCCAGGAGCTTGGCATGAAGAATGTTCAGAAAGTGAAGACTGTTGAAATACAGCGATTTCTGATGGAGCAGAAAGGTGACAAAGACCTATATGATTTCTATGCAGAGTTATTGAAGATCCTTGATTCAAAAAGTCAAGCAAGCAGTTTTGAGAACGTCAAGGCTGCAATGATAGAAAAACTGGAGGAAAATAATCGCTTTGTGGCCAAGAAAGCAGGTAAGGATTATTTGTGGATAGGCACTAAGGATGGACTTATTGGCAATGATGCCTGCCACTATGAAATTGTGAACGACGGAGCTACCAAGGCTGGCCACAAAAAGAGTCTGGTATTCGTCGAGATGCATCATGAGGGTAGGAAAGCCAAACTATTTAAGGATTTACAAAAAGAGGATGGCATCAAATCCTTCAGATGGACTATATATGGTGAGAGGATCAACGAAACAGGTTGGGAAATCAAGGATAAACCCGTTGACGAATTAACCGACGAATTGATTCAGGCTCTTGGCGAGCTTGACGATGTTGTAGGTGAAAGAGCCAGAGCAATCGTCAAAGAAAGTAATGAGGCTCCTGCTGATGAGAAACATTATTGGTGGTTGGTTGCTAATCCAAAGATCTGGAGTTTGTCAGACATGAAGGTTGGCGAAGAACAAGACTATACATTGTATAGCGATACTGGTCATCCACGGAGAATACATCAACATTTCCTTGATGCGAGAAAAGGAGATGTTGTCATTGGCTATGAATCAACACCAACCAAGCAGGTTGTCGGTCTGCTTGTGGTATCAAGAGCCAATGACGGAGAATCTATATGTTTTAAAAAGACAGAAACACTCCCTGTACCTATAGACTATTCCACACTTAGGAATATGCCAGACCTTGTTGGGATGGAATATATGAAAAATCAGCAAGGGTCATTCTTCAAGTTGACCGCTGATGAATTTGATACCATCATTGAACTCATACGCGATGAGAATCCATTGCCCAAGAAAGATACGAATGAGACTTACGACAGAACAAAGTTCCTTGATGAAGTGTTTGTTGGTTTCGAAGACTACAACCAGCTTGAAAGCCTGTTACTCAGAAAGAAGAACCTGATTCTTCAGGGTGCACCAGGCGTGGGAAAGACATTTGCAGCAAAAAGGCTGGCCTACGCTATCATGGGAGAAAAGGACGATAACCGGGTTTTGCAGGTTCAGTTCCATCAGAACTACAGCTATGAGGACTTTGTTATGGGTTATAAGCCTAACGAGGATGGAGGGTTCGAGTTGAAAAACGGCATTTTCTACAAGTTCTGCAAACGTGCCGCAGCCGACATGGAACACAAGTACTTCTTCATTATCGATGAGATAAACAGAGGTAATCTGAGTAAGATATTTGGTGAACTGCTTATGCTCATAGAATGTGACTATCGAGACAAACCTATCCAGATGTCGTACAGGGAAGAGCATTTCTCAGTACCGTCAAACGTATATATAATCGGTATGATGAATACGGCAGACCGTTCACTGGCCATGATAGACTATGCACTTCGTAGAAGATTCTCGTTCTTTGAGATGAAACCAGGCTTCGAATCGGCACAGTTCGAGGAATACGTTAAGAAACTGTTTGATCCACATCTGGAGAAACTGGTAAAAGCCATCATAGAACTGAATAAGATAATAGCAGCTGATGATTCACTTGGTTCTGGATTCTGCATAGGTCATAGCTATCTGTGCGAATTAGGAACCCATTATGATTTGGAGAGTATTGTGGAATATGATATCATACCTATGCTTAGAGAGTATTGGTTTGACAATGACGAAAAGTATAATCTTGAAGCCCAAAAGCTGAGAAGTGCTCTGAAGATATAGCAAATGACAGAAGATAAAGGCATACTGATACGCAACATCTACTACATGTTGGCCTATGCTTTCCAAGAGCTTAGGCAGAATAACTATGCTGAAATCGAGGGCGAAAAGTTTGATAATATCTATGACCTCTTTGCCGAAATACTGGCAAGGGGTATCGCTTATCAGTTGAAACAGGGCCTCTATCGTGAATATGTGGCCAGGAACGAGTCCATGCAAACTGTTAGAGGCAAAATCCGCATCAATGGAACCATTGCCAACAGGATGCGCAACAACAATCAGATATCCTGTGACTTCGATGAACTATCAGAGGATAATGTCTATAATCAGATTCTAGTCACTACTGCTATGATTCTGATTAGGCATTCCGATGTCAAGAAAGACAAGAAGGATAAGTTGAAGCAACTGATGCTCTTCTTCCAGAATGTTCAGTCAATAGATGTTCATACGGTACGATGGAATGCCTTGCGATTTGACAGGAACAACAGAAACTATCGTATGTTAGTCTATATCTGTTACTTTATCGCCAACGAGTGGCTGATGACTACCGAAGAAGGTAAATATAAGATGCGCGAGTTCTCTGATGAGCACATGAATAGGCTTTTCGAGAAATTTGTGCTGGCATATTGTAAGAAGCATCATCCGGAACTTAAGCCTTGCGCAAAACAGATAGACTGGAATATTGACAAAGAGGCTACGGATATTGCCATTCTGCCTATCATGCAGACAGATATTCTGCTGACCATGGAAGAGCGGACGTTGATTATTGATACGAAATACTACTCACATACGCTGCAAAAGCAGTATGACAAAACGAGTATTCACTCTCAGAACCTGTTCCAAATGCATACCTATGTGACGGAGTATGATATAGAGCATAAGGGACATGTGGATGGTATGCTGCTGTATGCGAAGACGCAGGAGGACATTGTTCCTGACGATAAAATGCAGTTGAAAGCAGGCAATACTATCTACTTTAGAACGCTTGATTTGAACCAGGAATTTGCTGGGATATGTGAGAAGTTAGAAAACTTAATTGAGAAGGAGATATGAAAAAGGTATTATTGATATTAATTATTGCCTGTTTTTGCTTATCAGGCAAGGCTCAGGTTAGTTATGGCGACAACTTCTTTGTTGACTATAACGTGAAAATCAATTTGTCAACGGAGAATGATTCTATCTTCCTAACTCTGATTATAACATCTGAGCGACTTAAAATTTCTGATAGTCTGAATAGGAAGAAATTATTGTAATAGACTACAGATAACTTATGGTGAACAAAAACATATTTGGAGGACAGAGTGCAAGAGCTCTATTTGCACATTACGTATATGAAGAGCTTCGTAAACGAGAGTTCGTAACTCTTGTGGATGTACTCTGTATATACTATAAAAGAGAGAGAAGCTATTATGATTTACATAGTTATAGTAGTGATAAGGCATACATTCAGTTGAAGAAGGCTTTTCCCGAAGTCATCAAGGCTTTGGAGCAGGTAGAACCAGGATCGGTAATAAACAATGGAAAGTCCGGAAAGGGGAAGGCTTTCCGTTATGTCGGTAAGGCCGATGACCCACTGTCTGCAGAGAAAAGGGCCGTTGTACAGAAGTCTGTCGAAGACTATGTGGAATTCTGTAAGGCATCCGCTGGTATTATGCCTGCCAGTTGGTTCTCTTCATTTTTCGAGAATACCCAGTTGTTGCTTGATACAGAAAGAGAATCGGAAGGCGGCAATGCGCTCATACGCTCTTCGTTGGAACAGAATCTAACGAATATCCATTTACTGCCAGTGTTCTATAAAGCCATAACAGACCACCAAGTGCTTCGTTTTTCCTATCAACGCTTTGGGCAGGAGCCTTTCGAACTAACGTTCCATCCACAGTTCTTGAAGGAATACAATGGTCGCTGGTTTGTGTTTGGTGATGCAGATCGTGAACCGTATAAAGCATACAATGTTCCACTTGACAGAATCGTCAGCAATATAGAGGTGCTTGCTGATGTTGAATATATACCAGCAGATAAAGGATTCTACAATAGGTTCTTTAATGATATTGTGGGCGTTACCCACGAGAAAGATGCGAAAGTAGCACAAATAGTGATACGAACTAAATCAATTTACCAACATGGTCTTCTGCTTACCAAACCCTTACACCATAGTCAAAAGGAATCAAGACCTTTTGCTCAATATGAAAATGATTGCTATGGCGAGGTTATACTGATGGCTGAGCCCAATCGTGAATTGCGAGGTAAAATACTTGCTTACGGACAATTTCTTGAAGTAATAAGTCCACAATCTTTTAGAGATAGTATCATAGATATCCTTAATCTACAACTAAAGCAATACGAGAAATAAATGAAGCATAGAGAAGGATATAAAATCGCTCAAATTGGTTCCAAACAGAATGGAACCGTTCGTAGTGCAGAAATACTTGCATTAAACAAAAATGAGTTGTACCTTTGCAGCGCATTTGAGACACAAGTGCGTCACATAAAGTACTAACCAACAAAAACAAAAGAAACTATGCAGAACGTACAGAACAGCTTCACCGTAGAGAACCTCGTTGCTAAATATCGTGACTATGTGAACGAGCATTGCCCAAAAGAATATGTGGTCGGAGAAGGTAATGACGGAAAAATAGCAGATGATTACATACCTTTTTCACCTGATGGTAATTCTGATGAGCAGCTGCTTGTTACCCTATATCATATGGTTTGCGGTGATAGAGCAGAGAAAGATATTTTGATGGCTTTGGCGCAATACGAGGAAAAATTCTACAAAGATGCATTAGCTAGCGAAGAACTAGCATTCCTATGTGATCGTTTTCAAGAAGTGGTTTCCTACGAATTTGAGCATCGTAGAGATTGGTTGTTCCATTCCGCACAGCAAATATCTAAAGAAAGAGTCAGATTGGTTCATGAATATGTAAAGCCGCAGAAGGGAGCAACAGTATTTATTGCTGACACTGAATATTGCGATTTAGCTGTACAGTTTCCCGGCTGTATAGTTAAAGGTTTTACGGGCTACAACTATCATCAGAAAGAAGTCTGGGCTCTTGGGCAAATTCGTATGTTTGCTGCAGGAATTAAATCAGAAATTGTTTCTGGCGAAGAAGTTGATGGTGAGTACAAATACTCATTACCGGAAAAGAACAGCGTAGATTTTGTAATTTTCCGAGTAAACGAAAACAAATATTTTGCCCAACATATTTTTGGGACAGAATGTACAAATATAGAAGCTCTGTATAAGCTTCTTAAGCCCGATGGTATTATGCTTTTCTTCTCTGAGCTGGGGAGAATTGAATTAGCGCTGCAGAGACATCAGGAAATTGTAGATTTCCGAAAGATGATAGTAAATGAAAAGGCAATATCGTCTATTGTGTCATATAGGGATGCGAAACTATTGGGTAAGCAAGATAATTTGACAAACTATGTCATGCTTGTTGTTAAAAATGCAACGAACGACAAAGTTTGCATAAAGGATGAACCTGGGAATTTAGTGAAATACATTAATTCACAGGAAATAGATGACGATGTCATGTGGCCAAGTTTTTATTTTGCACATCGTCCTGTTCAAGGAATCCCTTTGTCGTCTCTCGTTGATCTTGTTGACGAAGAAGAACTTGCCATATTCGTCAAAGGGCAAGGCTATATTCTTCCTGAGCAAGCCCAAGGTATGCTATTGGTGCTTTCGAACGCACTTGGCGAGAATTACAAAGATGCCAATCTTTGGAACAAACCAGCCTACAATGTCACAGATCCAGCATTTACAGAATCTGACTGGATAGATTTCTATGTGGTTAGAAATCCTTGTATTCTGGTTTCTGGTAGTAAAGACAATCTGAAAGTGGGATATACCATGCAAGTTCCAGAAAATGGCTTTGCATATTCCATGGGATGTTGCTTTATTCCAAAAGAAGGAGTTGATGTGCGCTATGTAGCAGCACTATTGTTCGAGCCATCAGTAAGAGACCAAATTCTTACCATCTGCGAAGGGGATTTTGGAAGGCTTACTATGTCTCTGATACTCGACAAGATAAAAGTTCCTAATCATGATGATAAGGAACGGTTGCATTTCATGGCTGAAGCAAATTATGCAGCCATGATTTCTTCTCAGCACGAACTAAAGCTGCAAGCAGAAGATTATAAGAAATCGGTACGCATTCGTAAGCACGCTCTAACACAGTCTCTCTCATCAATGCGTTCAATGTTTGTTGCATTGAATGGCCATCGTTGTAGTAGCAATGGTTCGTTGAAAGACGAAGACAAAATATCTCCTATAAGTACAATAACCGTTAAAGATGCATTTGAGTTTTTGGAACAAAAATTCAATCATATGATGCCTGTAGTGGAACATCTTGCAGATGTGGATTATTCTTTTGGTGAGACAAAATGGCTTGACCCAGAAATCACTATCGAGAATTATATTACAGGGAAAAGTAGCGGTTGGTTGAACTTCAAACCTGTCATAGATTGGGAACATGGTCATAATCAGGCTGATAAGGAAATGAAGATATCTTTTGATGGTACAGTGACTTTAAAGCCTGGCCAAACATTGAATTCTTTTTTGTTTCCTCAAGATGCTTTTGAACGCATATTAGATAATATTGTCTCTAATGCCCAATCTCATGCTTTTACTGATACTTCCCGCACGGATTATCAACTGCGGTTCTCATGGCATCTAGATGGGACATCGTTAGTTATTGTGATAGATAACAACGGAACGCCAATACCATCTGATCGTGACACCAGCTCTCTTTTAGAATATGGGGTGTCTACTGCTTTAAACCAAGACGGCCATAATGGAATTGGTTGTAACGAGATAGCTGATATAATGGAAAGATATGGAGGAAATGTTAAAATAGTTTCTGCACCAAATGACGTGTTTACCGTGAAATACGTATTAACATTTGAGAAGACCAAACTTGTATCCACATTCAAATCATAAAATATGGAAAAATACGATAGTCATTATGTTCAAGTCCTCTGGGTGGAAGATGACCCTGATGTAACACTAACTTATCCTCTGGAAGCTGCAAAATATGGGTTGCAGTTGGTGCCATTCCCATGCTGGGACGATGCCAAAGCTGCATTAGAAATAGACTACCACCGGTGGTCTGCCATTATTCTTGACGCAAAATGCAAGCAGCATCGTGAAAGTGCGGACAATGCAGTTAGATTCCTTGGAGAGGCACTAAAGGATATTGCTTCTTTAAGTAAGGAGAAAAGACGTGTCATTCCTTGGTATGTGTTAACAGGTGGTGCAGAGACAGAAGTTTCCGACTCCATTACAGACGACCGTATGAACTGGGATGCAGATTGGACAAATGTGAACAAAAAGAATTACTACTCGAAAAACGTTGATAACGAGTCTTTGTACACAAGGATTAAAGACCATGCAAACAAATCACCACGCATTCAGATACAGGAGATGTATCGTGATACTTATAATCAGTTGTCTCAGCTGAATCCAGAGGTTTGTGATGACATTTTAACCATACTTGAAACAATGCATTTCCCGGATTCACATCCAGATTTTACCCCACGTTATTTCTTCAATCCGGTAAGAAAGGCTTTGGAATATGTCTTTAGGTCGACACAAAAAGTAGGTATTATACCTGATGACTTCTTTAAGGGGAATATTGTCAACCTAAATCAGTGCTTCATGTTTCTTATTGGGAAAGAAGCCGAAAAGTTGGGATACAGGCATAAAGATGGTGGAATAACACCCCGACATATACAAGACATGATGTCTTTGATTATTAACTTAGGGAATGCAAATTCACATTCGTTTGAGGCATCTCATTCGACAGAATTGAGCGATAAAGAAATCAATGATTACGACAATCACATAACTACTACTGGAGGTAATTCAAGACTATTAGTATTCAGCATAGCTCTCCAATTTTGTGAAATACTCCAATGGATGAACAATTATATAGAAAAGAATTCTGTCAAGGAAGATAATCGAGAAAAATGGGTATTGACAAAAGAAATTGAATCCTTCACAGACCAATCTAATGAATCTATTGGTATCGTTGAATTTCATAATGGCATATACCATATTGGAAACAAGTACTTACTTAATGGTAAGACAATTGAACAGAGAGGATGGTTAGGAAAGAAAGTCAGAATAACCGGAAAAGATATAAACAAAACATCATCTTCAAATAATTATCCGTATTTTGCTTATAAGATTGAGCCAATTGAATAGTTGAAAACGGTTCCAACTAGAAACGAACCATTCCTAAGCCACGATTTCTTGGAGTCGTAAAAAAGTCGTCGTAACTTTGCAGCGTCAATCCTGTCTCAATACAGAATTGACGCTGTGTTTTTTGAACCGACGAACAACTAATACTACTGACATGAAACAAAAAGAAACGAACGACGTATTGAACGAACAACAGCAAATGGCTTTTGATCTTGTCTCTAAGACAAACGCTTGTCTCTTTATCACTGGTAAGGCTGGTACAGGAAAGACGACATTCGTAAAGCGTATCCAGCAAGAGATAGACAAGAACTTCTTGGTATTGGCTCCTACTGGTATCGCCGCCATCGCTGTGGGCGGCCAGACCATGCATTCGTTCTTTGGATTCCCGATGCAGGCAATAGGACCTCACACATCGCTCAGCATATCGCGTGATAAATATCAGATACTGAAACAGACAGACACGATTATCATTGACGAGGCTTCAATGGTGAGAAGTGATATGGTGGACGGAATGGACAGATATTTGAGACTGGCTTTCAACACAAATATGCCTTTTGGTGGCAAGCAGGTAATCTTTGTTGGCGACCTGTTCCAATTGCCACCCGTGGTGAAACAAGGGTCTGCAGACGCAGAAATGCTACGTGACTTGTATGGTCCAGGTTTACCGTTCTTCTACAAGGCTTTTGTTCTGAAGCGCATGAACTTGCCCAAGATAGAGTTTCAGAAAGTCTATCGACAGAACGACCCAGAGTTTCTTGCATTCTGAACAAGATGAGAACAGGGGAAATAACTACAAGCGACCTCTCGTTGCTCAATGAACATATTGGAAAGGATGAGAAGCACGACGATTTCTCGGTAACGCTGACTTCATTCAACTTCATGGCAGAAAAGATCAATGATGAAAAGTTGGACGAGATAGAAGGGACATCATTCAGTTTTGTGGCCACCATCAAGGATGACTTCAAGAAAACTGATGCTCCAGTGCCCGAGTGTCTGACACTGAAAGTAGGTGCTCAGGTCATCTTCTGTCGGAATAACGTTACGGCAGGATATATGAACGGCACCATTGGTACGGTGACGGTTCTCAAAGAGGACACAATTGTTGTACGGCTGGAAAATGGCAGCGAGATAGAGGTGCAACCCGTTAGTTGGGAGAATATCCACAGCGAATATAGTAAAGAGACGCACAAGATGGAATCAGTCGTTGTCGGTTCTTTCACACAGTATCCTCTGAAGTTAGCTTGGGCCATTACTATCCACAAGTCGCAAGGTATGACTTTTGAGCGTATGCACTTAGATTTGTCTCGTGGTACATTCCAAGCTGGGCAAGCATACGTCGCCGTCAGTCGTATGCGTTCGTTGGAAGGTCTGACATTGAGCCATCCTATACAACCACATCATATCACTCAGAATCCTGAAGTGAGAGCGTTCGCAAACTCATTCAACGATGCTACGTTGATTCACGACGAATTGGAAACAGGCAAACTCATATATAAGCATCTAGCCAAAAAGGACTACGATAATGCGGCTAAGGCTTGTTTGAGGCAGTCGTTCAACAAAGCTCGAAAGGGTGATTATCGTAATGCAGCCCTAATTGCCAAGAGAATGTTTGATATTATGCTCGATGACAAACATCTGTTGGGATACACAGCCAAGGTAAACCTGTTTAAGGACTGCAGTATGACCTGCAATTTCCTCAATGCTATTTTCTGTCTTTACGGAAGCCGTTATGATGAGGCAATTGGTTATGCTGATTTGGTTTTAGTCAGAAGGCAATGTCTGGAAGCCATGTTCGTTAAGGGACGTGCATTGTACGAGTTGGGCAGATACAACGAGGCCCATGATATGACATTTCTGATGACCACTACAGCCAAAGAAGCAGAAGAGAAGAAAGCCATCGACAAGAAACTACTACTGTTTGAGGCACGCATCAATGAGAAGATTGGCAATCCGAATATGGCTGTTTGTCAGCAGCTTATCAAGATATGTCCAGAAAGCAAGGATGCTTATGCTCTTCTCAGAAAAGAAGCGCAGAGAACTGGAGCGTTGATTGACGTGAAGGAAGGTGAAGAAAATGCCAGTCTCGTTCTTGCCTTTAACAACCCCTCTGTTACAGATGAAAAGTTTTCAAAGCTTTTGTCTCATACTGACCATACATCAAGGGAGTTCATCAAACTGAAGAGTGGCATCAAGGCCATCAATTCATAACACATGTCTAACAAAATACAAAAAACTATGAGAAAAGCTATTCTAATCGTGGTAGCGGCTATACTATTGGCCTGCCTATCAGAGCAGTTCATTTCATGTAATCAACAACCAAGAGTTGAGGGGAGTGATTATGATGAAAGGGCAAACCAAATCGATTATTATATTGATACCGTGGTTGGTCATGTCATCCTAAGTACTGTAATACGAGACAAGTCTGGAAACTTTGCTGGTATATCGAGTATTGAGATAAGAGACTAAAGTCTTCTTGTCTCTTAATCTTTAATAGAATTATTGCTAAATATTCTTTTCCATGCTATAATAAATGTGATTTTTGAAGATATTTCCTTTCTTTCTCATGAATTTTCACTATCTTTGTAGCCAATCATAAAGCAATGACTAAGGAGTATACCTACAGTGTGGTAAGAGCGAGAGAAGGGTGATCTTGTATTTGGTATCAATAATTATAAAAAGTTATGTTAGGAGCAATTATTGGAGACATTGTTGGTTCAGTATATGAGTTCGACAACATTAAAACAAAAGACTTTCCTTTCTTTGATGACAGAAAGGAATACACAGATGATAGTATTCTAACCGTAGCTACTGCTGATTGGCTATTGAATGGTGGTAATGCTGGTAATTACTACCTTAAGTATGCAACAGAATATCCATACCCGATGGGGAGCTATGGTACAATGTTTGTAGAGTGGATACATCGTTCACGTCGTGGTGTCATGGAAGCATACAATAGTTGTGGTAATGGATCTGCTATGCGCGTTGGGCCTGTCGGTTGGGCATTTGATACAGAGAAAAAGACATTAGAAGCAGCCAAAATCTCAGCAGAGTGTACACATAATCATCCAGAGGGTATTAAGGGAGCACAAGCTGTATCTCTTAGTATTTTTCTTGCTCGTCAAGGCAAATCACCTTCTGACATTAGGAATAGAATTCAAAATGATTTTGGCTATGACTTATCAATGAGTGTTGATGAAATTCGTCTACGATATTCATGGCAGGGACTTGACGGTATTATTTCTGGAGGAACTTGTCAGGGTAGTGTTCCCCAATCAATTATTTGCGCTCTAGATGCATCAGGCTATGAAGATGCTGTTCGAAACGCAATCAGTATAGGAGGTGATTCTGATACTATTGGTTGCATTGCTGGTTCAATAGCAGAAGCCTTATATGGCATTCCTGCAGATATTCGCAACAAAGGTATGTCCTATTTACCCGCATCACTTCGTGTTGTAGTGGAGAAATTCGAGAATAAATTCGACCACAAGTAGCAATAACCATATTATGGAATATACATACAAATATCCAAGACCAGCAGTAACGGCAGACTGCATCGTAATAACAAAGGAGACAGAGCCGAAGGTTCTGCTGATTGAACGTGGCGATGAACCTTTCAAGGGATGCTGGGCATTCCCCGGTGGTTTTATGAATATGGATGAAACCACGGAGCAATGCACCATGCGGGAACTTGAAGAGGAAACGGGACTGAAGGTTAGCAAAGTATATCAAATTGGTGCATATTCCAAGGTAGATAGAGACCCAAGAGGAAGGACTATCACTGTCGCTTATCTGACCATCATCGATGAACCTGTTGCTGTGACAGGCCAGGATGATGCTGCCAAGGCAGAATGGTGGCCATTGTCAGCACTACCAGAGCTGGCCTTTGACCATGCAGACATTATGCAGGATGCTATAAAGATTTATAATACGCTTTCTCCAAATTGTTGATTTATGGGAAATGTAACGATTCGCAAGGCAGAACGGAAGGACGCGCGGTTGCTTCTGGAGTTTATTAATGGGATTGCCCGATACGAGAAGATGGAGAACGAGGTAGTGGCTTCGCCAGAAGTACTGGAACGGGAAATGTTTGATGAACACAGGGCAGAGGCTGTTTTCGCCTTAGAAGATGGTCGTGAAGTGGGCTTTGCACTTTATTTCTACAACTTCTCTACATTCATCGGACATTCAGGACTATATCTGGAGGACTTGTTTGTTTGGCCAGAAGATCGAGGGAAAGGCTACGGCAAGGCCTTACTACTGCATCTGGTCAAGATAGCACGAGAACACCATTGCGGACGGATGGAGTGGACATGCCTGAACTGGAACCAGCCAAGTATAGACTTCTACCTCTCACTTGGAGCCGTACCCATGAAGGATTGGACGGTTTACCGGCTTGATTCTACAGCCTTGGAACGGCTTAGCAAATAAGGGATCAGCGGGATGTCACTTATTTCAAGAAATCTTCGCGCATGGGGCTAAATGTGTCGATTAGAACACCAGCCTCCAGACAGACGCAACCATGCGGCAGATCAGGAGCCACATAATAGCCATCGCCAGCACTTAGGACTTTCTTCTCATCACCGATAGTCACCTCAAAGCAGCCACTGGCCACATAGGTACTTTGGGTATGAGGATGCTGATGAAGTGTCCCAACGGCTCCTTGATTGAATTTTACTTTCACCATCATCAAGTGCTCATCGTAGCCCATGATTTGGCGAACAATGCCATCACCGGCATATTCCCATTGGATATCGGCGGCAATCTGATAGGTATCGCTTTTCTTTTCCATAATCAGAACTTGACGGTAAATTCATCTTTAATGTCGTTGTTCTCTATCTCGTATGTCAATTCTTGACTGAGGGATTTTTTATCTTCGTTTTCGGGCATTTCTACTGATACCCTTGCATATTCTTGTGTCATATATATGTCGTTTTAATGATTCGTTTGCAAATGTAGTCAAAATATAGTAAAACAGAGCATGATTTAACTATTTTAGCATAAAAAACAAATGTTCATTTGATCACAGGGTCATCTCTTTAACTTACGCTCATCATCTATCTCATCGTAGTTGCCGTGGCCTCCTACTTCATGTTCACGACTGCTATCTTTTGAGCCACCTTGTTGCTGAAGGGGTTTACGGACGGGTCGCAGGATATTAGGTTTAGACGATGACTGTTGTGGCGAAGATGGGTTAATCCTGGCATCCTCCTGCTT
>Ga0256407_10008600_pt1 | contig 14903 bp, 5 predicted proteins | sample RumenRJG_04DNA_FD_193489 | JGI IMG/M metagenome (GOLD analysis project Ga0256407, IMG submission 193489) | Bovine rumen microbial communities from Lethbridge, Alberta, Canada - RJG_04 | ecosystem: Host-associated > Mammals > Digestive system > Stomach > Rumen | place: Canada: Alberta | collected... | reverse complement strand
AAATTTGGTTTAAAATTTTTTTATTTTTTTAAATAAAAAAAAATTTTATTTTTTTTTTTTTTTTTTTTTTTGTTTATTTTAAACTTTTTTTTTTTTTTTTTTGGGTTTTTTTTTTTTTTTGAATATTTTTAACAAATTTTTTAATATATATTACTGTTTATTTTTTTTAATGATTAATTAAATATTATTTATAATTTATACAATTATTCAAAATGAATATTATTTAATTTGTTTTTTATTCTATTAATTCAATCTTTTTGATTAAGTTGTAAACAAAAAAAACTTACTTATTTGTTTCAAAAATTAATTCAAAAATTTTCATAATTCATCATTAAATAATAAACTACTGTACAATGACAAATTTTATTATTTTTTATGCAATCTTTAACATAATTTATATCATAACCAAGATTTTGAATTTTATTTAAAATATTATTGGACTTCTCTCTTGTATCATTATCTTTTTTAAAACTTTCTTTTATATTATTATTCAAATTTTTAGTTTCTAAATTTATAAATTCATCATCAATAAAATATTCTTTATTATTCAGTAAAGTATTGTTTCTAACACTTGTAGAAATTGTTTCAGTTTTTGTATTTATTAACATACCATTATCTAATTCACCATTATTATTCAGTTCATAATTCATATTAAATTCTTTTACTTTATTTGCAAAAACTATTATCCCATTTTCTAATTTTATTTCTATATTAGAAAAATCATCATAATCATCTTCATCATCTTCAAATTCTTCATTAATAAAAAAATTATTAATTGAATTATATGGAGCTAAAATAAAACTTTTAGTTCTACAATTTGCATTATTATCAATTAAAACATTTTTATCATCTCTTTCTAAATTACTTAAAGTAAAATTTTCTTTAATATCATCATTATTAGCATATCTATAATCAATATAAGTTTTACTTAAAACAATCATTTCAGCTTTAGTAAATAAATGATATTTATTATTATTATTACAATTATCTTTTAACCAAGGATGATTTAAAACTTCATCACAATTAAATCTTTTTTTAGGATTTTTATTTAATAATCCTTTTAATAAATCATTAGCATGATTAGATATATTTTCTATTTCTTTAGGTTCATTATTAATAATTGCATATTGTAAAGCAAAATTATTATTTTTATCATCTTGACTAATAGAAGGAATATCATCACCTTTAATAGAAAAGGGTAAAGTCCCACTTAACATAATATAAAGAGCAATTCCAGCAGACCATAAATCAACAGGAAAAGCATCATATCCATTTTCTTTAGTTGATAATAAAATTTCAGGTGCCATATACATTGGAGTTCCACATTGATCATGTAATTTTTTATTTTTATTATCTAAAATTTTTCCAATTCCAAAATCACATATTTTAATATTATTATTTATATCTATTAAAATATTTTCTAATTTAATATCTCTATGAACTATATTTTTTGAATGAATATATTTTATTCCTTCAATTATTTGACGGAATAAAAATTTTGCTGTTTTTTCTGAGAGTTTTCTTCTTTTTTTAACAAATGAAAATAAATTTCCTCCATTAATATATTCCATTATTATTAAAAAGTATTTTTCACTTTCAAAATGTTCTAAAATTTTTGTTATATTTGGATGATTTAATTGTTTCATTAAATCAGTTTCATAAAAAATTTTTTTTTTATTTTCTTTTTCATTATCTAATTTTTGTTTATTAAATGATTTAACTGCGACAACTCTTCCTGTTAAAATATTTAATCCTAAATTTACTTTTCCAAAAGCGCCTTGTCCAATTAATCTTCCATATTTATAAAATGAAAGAGAAGTCTCTGGATATTCATTATATTTTTTTTTATAGGATGATATATATAAAGATAAATTTTTTGAAATTTTTTGAAAATAATTACAATCATGATTTGATGTTGTTAATGTTGATGTACTTGGATTAAATTGTTTTGCTTCTATATTTTCTTTTAATTTTTTAAAGTTTATTTTTGAAATTATTTCTTGATTATTATTTGGAAATATTTGCTTTTCTTTTATATTGTTTATTGTTTCTTTTGATATTTCTATTTTTTGTTTTAATTCATTATTTTCTTTTTTTATTTCTTTTTTTTTTGGTGAGTTATTTGATAATAAATTTTTGGAAGAATTATTTTTTGATTTTTGTAAATCTTTTTTACTATTATTTAATAATTTTGAAATTTTTGAATGATTTTGGTTTAAAATATTTTTATTATTATTTTTATTATATGAAATGAATTTAAAATTTTTTTTTTGATTTTTAATGATATTTACAGCACTAGAATTATTTTTTAAAGTAACATTACTTATAATATTATTATTACTACTGTTTATATTCTCTTTTATACTATTATTAATATTATATGAATTATTATTTATATTAATATTATTTGTTTTTTTTATTTTTTTATATTCTTTTATCATTACATTATGTTTTAAATTTTTAACTCTTGATGTTATTGAAGTAATATTAGAAAAAGATCCAATTCTTGGTGAAATTTTTGAAGAAGAAGAATTATTTTTATTATTTTTTATTATAGGGTTAGATGAATTATTATTTTCATTTCCATTTAGAGTTTGATTATTTGAATTTTTTATTTTATTTTTTTTTTCTTTTAAATAATTTGCTAAGAAATTAATGCTAAATTTATGATTAAAATTTTGATTATTATAAAATTTAATATTTTGATTAAATATATTTTTCAATGAATTATGATAAGTGATATTATTATTACTTGTATTAATTGATTTTTTGCTATTTTGTTTTTTATAAATATTTTTACTACTTAAAGAAATTGGATTTGCTTTTGAATTTTTCAAATTAAATATATTAATATCTTTATCAATATTATATTTTTTTTCATTAGAACTTTTTCTACTATTAATTGTAGTAAAAGAAAATTGTTTTTTATGATGTTTTCCATTATAATTTAAATTATTATAATGAGAGTGATTACCATTATCAATTTTTTTTTTCACATTAATTGAAATACTTTTATTATTTAAACTATTATTTTTATAATTACTATGATAATTACTATCATTTATATATGAATAAATTTTATCCTTTGAATAAACAATTGATGAATTATCCATTGAAGTTAAAATTAATTGAGATTTAATTGTATTTTCTAATTTTGACTGTTTATTTAATTTCATATTATTTATAGGTGATGCAAAATTTAAATATGAAGATGATGATTTTGTATGTTTTGATTTATGTAAAAACTTTTTTCTTATTAAATTTAATTCTATATCTTTTGGAGGTGATTGGATATTATTTGAATATTTTTTTGAGGAATTTTTTGGAGATGGAAATGATGTTAGATATTTATTTTTTTTTATTGATGAAATTGGATGTTTTGTAAGACTTGTGAAATGTGCAAGATTTGTAATTTTATAATTCATTTTTGTTTTATTTTAATTATTTTAATATTTATTTTCTTTTCATTTTTTTAAATTTTAAAAATTAATAATTATTAAATATAATCCAAATTTCTTTTTTACTAAAATATTTTATTATTTTTTATTAATTTAAATTATAAAATTTTAATTTTAATATTTTAAATAAGAGATTTTGATGGAAATCTTTTTTTATTTTTCTTGAACACTTTTTATTATGAAAAAATTAGGGAAATAATCAATAATTTAAAAAACTTAATAAATTTGCTTAATATTGAAATATTTGATTTAAACAAGAAAAAATTATATTAATAAAAATTAAAACACAAAGATTTTGAGAAAATTAATATATTTGATTAACCTATTGATTTTATAATAGAAGAATTTTAATTTAATGAAAAAAATTTATAATTGAATAATGTAAATCAATTATGATAATATTTTTTAATTAAAAAAAATATGTAATTAATATGAAAAATATGATATTTTTAATAAAATTGAATTAGTTAAATTTTAAAAAAAAGGCATTATTAAAGGATTTAAAGAAAAATTGTTAAAAAAAATATATATAAAATAATAATATATATTAAAAAGGAGAAATATTATATATTAATAATAGAACACATTTTTTTTATTTTTAGTAGATTTGAATTTATGATAAAAGAATAAAAAATTTAATTGTTAATATTTTTCAAAATAGAAAAAGGATTTATCAATGATATTGGATAATTTTTGATTCAAATTATTTATTTTAATGGATTTTTGGTTATAATGAAATTCATAAAACTATTACAATGCTAAATTATTCATTATTAATTAATAATATAAAAAAATAATATTTCAATTAAAAATTATTTATAAAGAGCTATTTGAAATTAATTTGATGTAATGAAAAAAATAAATATGAATGAAAAGAATATTATTACAGATGAAAAATTATTTATATATTAATCATATTACAAGTATTATTATTAGTTTTTCATTTTTTATTTCTTTTTTTAAAAATTTGATAATTAATTATTCATAGAAATTATTTTATATATATAAATATTAATATTTCCTATACTTTATTTAATTTAATAAAAAAAATTTATTTTAATTATATTATTATTTATTAATATAAAGTTTTAAATGATAAAAAAATATTTTTAACTTAAACTGAATAATTCAGATTATATAAATCATTTTTACCATATTTATTATATTCTTTGATTAATCCAGAAATTAAATATAATTTATAAAGAAATTCTAATAATCCAAACCAATATATTAAATTATGCATAAAAGCAAGTGATCTCCAATATTTATTAGTATTATTTCCATGTGTCCAAACAAACATCATTATTATTAACCAAATTAAATCAAAAATACATAAAACTATATATATTTGTATTATTATTTTTGTTATTAATATAGGAAATTGTTGAAAATAATATATTAAAAGTATTAAAATGATAACTGCTCCTATTAAATTATAATCAGTTCTAGATAATGATGAAAAAATTGATGCTACAATTAATATATAAACATTAAATCTCATTTTATTTTTTTCTTCTAAATTTCCTTCCATCTTTTTTTTAAATTAAAAATAAAAATAAATTATAAAATAAATTTAAAATTCAATAAATAAAGAATTAAAAATGTCTTTATATTATTTTAACGATAACATAAATTCTATAAATAAATATGAATATGATTTAAATGATATTATCAATACTCCAGGTCTTAGAAATAAAAATTCTCCATGTTCAAATTTTAGTTTTAAAGCTTTTTTAAAAGATTCAAATTCCAATGAAAATAATTATAATAAAGAAAATGTTAATATTTCAAATGTATCAGAATTTTCAACTGATCCAACTATTAAAAAAAATTATGACATTCAAAATTATTATGATGAAAAAAATTATAGTGGAAAATTTGTTTTAAATAAAAATTCAAATAATAAGTTAAAAATTAATTCTTTTTTAGATGACAATTTAATGAAGGATAATGATGATAATTATGATAGTAAGATTCCTTTATCTTTTTCTGATTTTTGTATTGGAATTCAAATAAATAATAATTATGAAAATGATAAATTAATGGATATAGAAAATGATGATAATAATATTATAATAAATTATAATAAAAATATTTTATTTGAAAATGAAAGTTATAATAAAAAGAAATTTTTATCAATAAAAAGATATAATAATTATTTTTATGAAAAAAAAAAAGATATTGATGATTTAACCAAAGGATTTAATAATTTTTCTTTTAGAAAAAAGAAAAATAATAATAATAATATGAAAAAGTTTGTTTGTCAAAATATGGAAAATGAATCAAATGAAAATATCCATAATCCTAACATTGATATAAGTTTTTCAACAACTTTTTCAATTAAAAAACAATATAATAAAAAATATTACAGAGATATAAAAAATAAGAATTCAATCGGAATTAAAAGAAAAAAAGATAATATTAATATTTTAAAAAGAACAATTATATTTCAATAATAATTAAATTGTTAAAAAAAATAAATAAAATAAAAGTATAATTTTTATGATTGATAATATTTTCTGATTAAAAAATGAAAAATAATATATTTTTCAAATAAAATATTATAATTTTTTTCATTTGTAAAATATTTTTTAATAAAAAAGATAAATAAGTAAAAGAAAATTTAAATTAAATTAGTTTTTTTTAAAATTATAAATTATGAATTATAAATATAAATTCATTTATTTTCCTATTAAGTTTTCAATGATATAAAATTAATTTTATTAATCTTAAAATATAAAATTTTATGATTCAAATAAGATAATTAATAAAAATTGCTTTTAATGATTTTTTTTTCTATATATCAATTTTTTTATTTATTCAAAACATTCATTTTTCATGATAATAATTTTATACTATGAAAATAAAAAATATTTTGTTTATATTTGAAATTTTATTTTTTTAAATACAAATGTTTAAATTATCAAAGAAAAAAAATGTTCTAAAATATAATGATTTATCAAATAATTTGAATCATTTATCTATTCAAATTAGATTACAAAAGATGAAAAAAAATTTAAAAAATAAATATTTTTCATCACAAAATTCATTTTTAGGAAATAATATATCTTATAATAGATTTTCTAGTTCATCTGAGCAAAATATGATAAATAATTCTTCATTTAAAAGTATTATTAATAATAAATCAAAAATAAATAATATAAGTTCATTTTCAAAAAGCCCAACTAAAGGCAATATTACAGTCTTTAATGATCATATTATTTCATCTAATAATTCTTCTAAAGAAAAAAAGAACATTACACAAAAAAAAAATAAAACAAAATTATTAATAAAAGGAAAATTTTCAAAATTTGATTTAGATTTATATAGAAAAAAAATAGCAAAAACTGATATAAAATATAATTATTGTGTCAAAAAAATATATCCACAAATTATAAAAAATAATATTCATATTCCTTTTAAAAATTGTTTATTAAAATCCAAATTAAATCAATTTTACAATGGATTTAAAATATTAGAACCTTATAATTGTTTATTCTCATATAATAAAAGTTTTGAAATAAATGTAAAAAATTCTAGAAATAATCAAAATGAAAATCAAAAAACTTTTGATTCATTCCCTATTTTATCTAATAAAGGGAAAACTTTATGTGAATAAATATTATACTTAAAAAAATATATAAATTTAATTTTATAAAAAAATAATAATACTCAATTTAATGAACTTATATAATTTATCAGATTATGCAAATTAAAAAATATTCCAAATAGGATATAATAAATATATTCTTTTTATAATTTTGTATTAATCAATCCTTTGTCATTTCCTTCATATTGTAAAATGTTTAAAATATAAATATAAAAATAATAAATTTTTTTTAATTATAAAATAGGTTATAAAAGTAGTTTTTATAAATAGTGGAATTTATTACATTAAAAGAAATACAAAATATAATTTAATACAAAATGAAAAAAGAAAATAATGATGCGATAAATAACATAAAAGGAGAAACTAAAATTGTTAATGATAAAAACCCAATAACTATTGATGACAATTTAAATCTTATTCAGAAAAATAAAATATTAAAATATATTATAATTACTGGAATTGGAATTTTACTTATTACAATCATTTTTATATCTGCTTACTTTTCAATTAAAAATAGAAAAATACAACCTAATAAATATACAGAAAATAATGATTTTGAATCTATAAATATAGAAACAGAATATCAATTCAATATGAAAGTTCATGATTTAAGAAGAATTAAAATTCATCAAAAATATTATGAAGATTTAATAATAGATGATAATATAACTAGAATATTTGTAGATAGAAAAACAAATTATTATATATATATAATTTCAGAAGAATATCCAAATGAGGAAGAAAAAAATTATTATGATAAAATATATACTGGAGCTATTTCAATAATAAGTGAATGTGTTAGTAGAGAAAATGAAACTTGTATTCCAAAAAAAATAGTAGATTTAATAAATACAGATAATAATGAAATTAAAAATTCAAAAGAAATAAATGATTTAAAAGATATTCCATTACCTTTATGTTTATTTAATATAACAAATAATGATATTATAACTTCAATTACCTGTCATAAATCAATATCTGAAAATAAAAAAAAAATGATAATATTAGATTTATATTTTTTTAGACCTCAAACAATAAAAAAATTAAATAAAAAAGAATCAAATATTAAAATAAATTATACTAATTTAGATAATAATAAAAAAATAATTAGAGAAATAAATGAAGGAATATGTTATAGTAAAAATTCTTATAATTCATTTTGTACAACAGATATAAATATAACTATTGATTCAGAATCAAATGTTTTAGAATATGATGAAGTTGATTATATAATTTTTCAAACTAATGAACATAATTCATATAAAAAAAATATAATTACAAAATTAATTGATGAAACATCTAAAATAACTTCTTTCAATTATAAAACATATGAACAATCTTTAAATTTATTATTATCAAAATTAGAACAATATTTTCAAACTAATATATTATTTTCAAAAGCAGATTATAACAAAGTTAATATTGATAGTAAAGAAGGAATAGGAAATTTAAATCCAAAATTACAATTTAGAAAATTAAATAAAGAAAGAAAAGTTATATCAAAGGAAAAAAATTTATTTAATTATCAGAGTAACGATGGAATTGAAATTAATATGGATTTAATAATTAATTCTGGATTAAACACTGAATATTTTGAAACAAATTATAATTTAAAAATAGATGATAAGAAAACAAATATAGTAACATCAAAAGAATCTTCTTTAAATTTTAATACAATAATTAATCAATTAATTACGTTATCTGAAGCAGTAAATCATTTAATATCAGAATTATTACAAAAAACAAATAATTCTTTAGATAATATGACTCAAGAAATAAATGAAACTATATCTAATTTAAATTCTCTTGTTAAATATAAAGATTTTTCAGAAATTTTTGATTCTACATTATCTTTAGAAGGTTTAAATCAATTACCTAATATTATTATTGAAGAAACAACTAATTTAATAAATAAATTAACTCAATTATTAAATGAAATTGAAAATGACGAAATGAAAAGCAATATAAATATTTTATATAATAATATATATAATTTCACAAATAATTCTCATAACTTAATTTTCGACCTTTTTAATAATCTTAAAAAATTATCAGAATCCTTAAATTCAAAAAAAAGTAAATTAACAGAAATATCAACTTATTATTTAAATCATACAACTAATTCATATAATGGAATTATTGAAGAAACAAAAAATATATTTAATAATTATTATAAATTAGAATATGATTTAATAAAACCACAAATTGATTCATTAATTAAAACATTTGAAAATAATTTAATAGAAAGTTTACAAAAAGAATCAAAGATAATAGATAATTTATATAAAAATATTAAAAATAAAAAATTTACGATTGAAAGAGCAAATGATGAAGATTATGAAAGAATATTAAATAATTTATATTCTATTAAAAATTATATTGATGGAATTATAAATAAAATTGAGAATAAAATTACAAAAGAAATGGATATAAAAGATAGTGGATATTTTATATCTAATGATGAAATTACTTCAAATAATTATACTTTTTATGAAATTATAGAAAATTCATCAAAGATTGCTAATACATTAGATAATGATGAATATATTGATAAAAAATTTGATCAAATAATGATTAACTTTAGAGAAAATTATACAAACATAATTAAAAAAATGAATAAACAAAAAGAAGAATTATTTCCTTTGAATGAAGATGTTTTAAAAGATAATTTATTTACTACAACAGAAAAAAAAAATATTCAAAATAATATATCTAATTATGGTGTTAATATATTAAATAAAATAATAAATGAAAATGATGATTATTTAAATGAAACAAAACAAATAATTAATTCATTAAATTCAAATAAAAAATATTTATCTGATTTATCATCAGATTTGACTATACTATTTTCTCAAAATTTAGAAGAATTAGCAAATTTATATGAGAAAGCATTTAATAGTTGTTTAGATAAAATAAATAATGAATTACATCAAAATGAATTATTATCAAATGAATATTTTAATAATTTAGCATCCATTGTTAATAATAAAACAAAAATTATTGAATTATTAAAAAATTATCATACAGATGATTCAAATTTAATTAAAACATTAAAATATGCTAACTCTCTTTTAGTTATTTTAAGTAAATTTCAAGATTCAATAACATCTGAATCAATAACAGAAGGTTATTTATCAAAATATGAAACTTATAAATCAAATTTTGCTAAATCTCAACAATATATTAATAATCAATTATATACCGAACTATTATCAGAATATAAAAAACCTATTATTCAAATTAGAGAATTATTACAAACTTTAAAAAATAATAAATTAAATGATAAATATTTAGAGTTAAATGAATTATCTTTTATTGAAGAACATATTAAAAATATTGATGATTTATATAATCAACTCAATAAATATATATCAGATGATATATTTTATAATAAATATGTAGAGAAAATAAAAGAATATCAATCTAAAAGAACATTTGATATTTCTAATATAGCTCAAAATATTGAAACTCAAAATAATAAAATTTATAGAAATAATATTGAAAAGGAACAATTAAATGATTTTTGTGTTGCATTCCAAAGAAATAAACTTTATAAAGGTGTTCAATATGATATTAGTATTTATCTATATAATTCTGATAATTATTGTTTTTCATTACCAAATTATTCAAATAATCATTTGAAATTAATTCAACATTCAATAAATTCAGATGAAAATTTAAAAAGATTTATTAATAAATATAATTCATTTTATTCTTTAATTAATGAAAAAGTTAATAAATATAATGAAAAAATAATTGATTTTAAAAATTCTCTTTCATTAATAGAACAAAAAACTATTAATCAAAATATAATATTAGATGATTATTCTCAGATTAAAAATGAGATTAATTCATTATTATATCAAAAATATGGGAATGAAATTATTAGAAGTACTTATAATTATTATCAAAAAAATATTGAAGGAATAATGGGAAATTTACTTAATAATATATCATCTCAATGGAATGAAGTATATGATTTATTATATGAAGAAGTAAAAAATAATATTGATAATTTTAAAAACTCAATTAATGAATTTTATAAAATGACTAGTATTTATAATTCATTAATTAATCAAAATATAACAAGAATATATTTTGATTCAATAGAAACTCATCAAAAAAATGAATTTAATTATACTATAGCATATTATTATAATATTTTAATTAAATTTGTACAATCAACTCATCAATATATTATAAATAAATTACCAACAAATAAAATTAGTTTTAATAATATACTTGATCAAAGGAAAAAAGAAGTTAATGATTTATTTACTTTATTAATTCAAAATATTAAAAAGTCTAAAAATGATTCTTTATCTTATGAAAAACAAATTAATATTCTTCAAGTAGAAAAAACAAATTTTTTTAAAATCAATAATATTTTATATGATAATATTTTAAATACAAATACTTCTTTAACTACAAGAATTGAAAATCTTTTTAGAATTAATAATAATAAAGTAAATGATGAATTATCACTCACATCTAAATTTTATTTAGAGAATTCAATAAGTGGAAAAGAAATAGAAGAATTTTATCAACAAATTAATAATAAAATGTTTATTTATTTAAATCTTGAAAAATTTAAAGAATTATTGATTGAAAATTGGAATTTTGAACAATATGAATTTATAAATCAATTAAAAACAACATTATATAATTCTAATTTAGAAATATCACAAGAATTTTTAATTTTGAAAGAAGATTTTTCAAATCAATTAGAAAGTCAAATTACTCGTTATTTTACTAAAGAAACAATAGAAAAAAAAATTTATGAATTATATAAATCTGAAGTTAAAGAATTAGAAAATATTCAAATTGAAGAAATTAAACAAAATATTATAGAAATATTAAAAAAAATAAAAGAACATTTATTAAAAGAATCAGTAAGACTTAATACTACTTCAAATTCATATAGTAAAGATTATACACAAATACAAAAAAGATTAGATGAATATAATAATGAAATATTTAATAAATTGAAAAATACAATATTTAAAATTATTAATAATTTTCATCAAAATATGATTAATAAAATATATACTAACTATATTGAAAGATATTTAAATGAATATATTTTAGAATCAAAAAAATTTACATCAGAGTATGAAGAAGTAAAATTATTAAATTCTTCATATAAAATAGGAGAAATAATAGATAATATTATTGAAAATTTTGTAAAAGAATATAAAAGTATTACTAAATTAGGAATTGATTCAGGATATAATGATTATTATTCAAAAATAAAAAATAAAGTAAATTTAGATGATTTACAAAAATTAATTAATAAAGAAATATTTGAAGGATATAATTCAATTTTATATCCTATATTAAAAGAAATTGAAAAATATAATTCTGATGATATTGGATATGACAAATATGATTTAAATGATGATATAAGAAAAGATATAGAATTAACAATTAATACAAAAATATATGAAATAGAAAAAATTTTAAATACAACTAAAGGAAATAATTATCAAATTGAACTTGATATTAAAGAATGGAAAATTTTAAATTTTACTCATATAAATAATGATGTTCTTTCCAAGATTAAATATTCTTTTGATGAATTTATTGTGGCTCAAAGAAAAAATGAAGAAAATAATTTTAATACTTTTTTACAAAATATAATTAAATCAAATTTTAATAATTTATTAAATAATATAATTCCATCATTTGGAAATGATTTTTTTGAAAGAATAATAAAATATAATGAAAATTTCAAAATATCAAGTTTATATAATAATTTAAAATTTTCTTTATTGGAAACATTAACATATTATCTTTCATTATATGATTCAACAAATATTACTGCTTTAACTAAAGATTTAAAATTAAAAATATTTACTTTAAATAATTTAGATTCAATTGTTGAAAATAGAAATAAACAAGTTTTAAATTTACTTGAAGTAAAAGTAAATGAATTTATTGTTGATTCTAAAGAATATATTATAAAACATTATAAATATATGATAGAAACAGATATTTTTATTGAATCAAATTTTAATGAATTAATTAATAAAAAAATAAAAGAAAATATGAATTTTGTTCAAAATGAAATTGAAAAAAATTATATATCAGTATTAAATAAATATTTTAAAGAACAATTAATTACATCATATACAAATATAATAAATTTAAAAACAAATGAAATGATTATAACTATTAGAAATGAAACACAAATATTAAAATCAAAAATTGATGATTTATTTATAATAGAACCTGATATTGTTTTAAATGATATAAATCTCAAAATAAATAATACTATAGATTCAATTAAAAAGTTTAATTCTCATTTGAATACATTTCAAATATCTGAAGAATTAATTAATTATTTAAATGATTATGGAGAAATAAAAATTAAACCATTTTATGAATCATTAATAAATTTGTTAAATAGTAAAACAAAAAATAGAATAATATTTAGTATAGAAGAAAATTGTAAAAATTATGAAAAATATTTTAATCTTAGAGATTTTATTGAACAATCAAATAATGTATATTTAAAATTTGAAACTAATTATATAAATAAGATGAAAGATAACATTAATAATTATGGTATAAATAATTATCCAGAGCATTTAGAAAATGAAATAAATAGACAAAATGAAAGAAATAGAAGAAGACTTGAACTAACAGATGAAGAAATTGAAACAATAAATCAAGAAAAAATTTCAGATAAAGCAATAGATGATGTATTCAAAATATTATTAACTTCTTCTAATAATACAAAAACTTATATAAATAATTTTGAAAAATTTGATGAATTTGATAAATTAATAATAAAATATATTAATAAAGTAAATTCAGCATATAAATTATCTCAAAAAATAATTTTAGATAATGATTATGAAGAAGAAATAAATAATATATTAAATGATAAATTGGAATTTTTAAAACAAATGAATTTAAATTATTATAAACAAATAAATGAAAGTTATTATAAAGTTAAAAATTATTTAATTAAATCAATTAATGATATTAATACTGAATTAAATGAATGTACAAATATAACATACAGTACATTAGAAGATAAATATATTTCAATTTCAAAAGAAGTAGAATCATTTAATAAAGAAGAATTAGAAATTTCTCAAGAAATAATTCAAAATACTTTTGATATTTTAAATAAAAATCAAATAACAACAATTAATTATATAATTTTTAATATGACAAAAAAAACAAAATTTAAATATGATTTAGAATTTGAAAATAATAGAATTAAAAAACCTAATGTTAAAATTAATATAATTAATCAAAATAAACCTAAAAAAATGAATTTTGATTTAGTTAAAACATTAAATGAATGTGGAAAAGTTGTAGAATCTTTAGAAATAGAATTTAATGATGTTAATTATACAATGAATATTGATTATAATACTAATTCAACTGATATTAATTTAACAACAATTACTAATTTTGAAGCTTATCAATATAATAAAGAAGTATATCAAATTGAAGAAGAAAATTTTTCAGAATGTTATTTAATTTTAGGAATAAATATTTGTATAGAATATACGATTTGTGATGATAATAATAAAAAAATAATATCAACAAAACAATCTAAAATAGTTCCACAAAAGGAAATTGTAGATAATTATATTATTAAAAATTAAATATTATATATAATATTTTAATATATTTAAAAGTTTAATATTATTGAATTATTTTTTTTAAATATTTTGATTATTTATCATAAATAATATTTTAATTATTATAGAAATTTTTTTTGAAAAAAAATAATGAATAAAAAATTAAAGTATTATTTTTAATATAAAAAATTTTAATTTTAAAAAATATGAAATAATATATTTAAAATATAA
>Ga0256407_10008599_pt1 | contig 14905 bp, 7 predicted proteins | sample RumenRJG_04DNA_FD_193489 | JGI IMG/M metagenome (GOLD analysis project Ga0256407, IMG submission 193489) | Bovine rumen microbial communities from Lethbridge, Alberta, Canada - RJG_04 | ecosystem: Host-associated > Mammals > Digestive system > Stomach > Rumen | place: Canada: Alberta | collected... | reverse complement strand
ATCGAATACAGGAATGGACAGCATGATGCTGACGAAACAATGACCGTACAGATAATTGGAGCCGTTGTGTCTGGCATGGTCAAAAAGCTTTTCACGATTTTCAAAATGTTCCCCGTACTTTTCCACCATCGTATCGTCTATGGACAGGAGAATCAGCTGCGGCTGGAGGCTTTCCGGAATCAAGGACAAAGCTATTCTGACCATATTCCTGATCCATTCAGACAAATCTATTTTGCTTTCATTCAGCGTGAAATAATATGTTCACGTCCTGCATTTCATCTTGACAGATGTAATACAGCCGATGTATGATATATACAAAGACGTGACGAAAATGTCCGGTCAACGAGCTGACCGGACGCACGTTATCATAGTGCTGTGACAGCCGGTAAAATGGCACAGGCACTATACACAGGATATCAAAGGAGGATGGATATGAACAAACGATTGATTGCTTTGTTCGGGGCATTGATGATGCTGCCCGTCGGTGTGTCGGAGGCTTCTGCCGTCAATACCGATAAAAGCATCATGCAGAATGACTATCTGACCTTGTATGTCGATCAGGACAGCGACCCCGGACGCTTTCAGCTGTCAGCGAATCAGGGTGATCTGGATCTTTCGGGAGATGACGGTCAGAATCTGATGTATGAGAATTTTTATTCTTCTTATACGACTGTTGCAGTGAACGGCAAAGCCTATCGCTTCGGCAGCGGGAAGACGGTACAGGCGCCCTGTTATGACAAGGAACAGAATGTGTGCGTAACGGTGCAGGCGTTTGGCGGGGTCGAGGTGACACAAACCCTGTCTTTTGCCGACGGTATGGCAACCGGCCATGAAGATATGCTGAAAATCACCTATACGGCGCACAATACGGAAGCGGAAGAAACGCTGTTCGGTATGCGGATCATGCTTGACAGCCAGCTGGGTAAAGATGATCTGGGCATTTTGACCGTTGACGGCGCTGTATTGGATTTTGAGAAGGAATACAAAGACGCCGTTCCGGAACAATGGTCGATCACCGCAGAGGACGGCAGCATAACCGCTTACGGCAAGGTGCTGACCGTACCCGACAGTATCGTGTTTGCCGATTGGTCATCGCTGTTTGATAAGAAATGGCAGTACCGTCCCGATGCCTCCAAGGATATTCAGGACAGCGCCGCCGCGCTGGTATGGCATAACAGCACCCTGTCTGCCGGTGAGGAAAGAGTATTTTCCGTGTATTACGGTGTCAAAAACAGAGCGGGGGACGTACCGCCGGAAGAAAGCTCACAGCCGCCTGTTTCTTCTGCACCGTCAGAGGAAAGCTCACAGCCGTCCGCTGTTTCTGCACCGTCAGAGGACAGCGCACAGCCGTCTGCCGCTTCTGCAACGCCGGAGGACAGCACACAGCCGTCTGCGGCTTCATCGGCAGCGGTATCTGCGCCGGATAAAGGGGCTGTCGGTACCGGTGAAAGCCCTGCGATGCTGTTGGGCATAGCAGGTACATCTCTGTTGTCGCTGTCAGCCATCGGACTGCTGAAGCGTAACCGCCGGAAGGGAGGCAGCCGCCATGCATAAATATCAGCGAAAATTCAATAAAGTATTGGCGGTACTGCTGTCTGCTGTACTGACCTGTGCGGCGGCATCGCCTGCCGTGTATGCGGTGCCGCAGATAGTATATCCGGAGGGAAAGGACTGTGTGCTGGTATCGGATGACAATGCGCTTTTCAACGTAGAAAAGGCCGATGTCAACGGCAATATCTATGCCCATGATAACATTCATTTTTACGGTTCGGACCGTATGACCGTGACGGGCTCCGCCGGTGCCTATGGTCATATTTCTGACAATATTGCAGTCAGCGGTCAGGAGGCCGCCGCCTGTACGGTACCGGATTTTACGGACGCCATCGACAAGAAAGCCCGTTATGCGGCACGTTTCGACAGCAGTATCACTCTTTCCGAAACGACCCTTGATATTTCGGAGGATGTTTATGTGCAAGGTACGCTGACGCTTGACGAGGTGACACTGACCGGCGGCGGCTATGTGACCGCCGAGGGAACCATCCGCTGTGACAGTATCCGGAATGAGGACAGCGGATATTGTGTTCTCTATTCCCAAAACGGCGATATTATCATCAACGCCTCCTCCCTCACCATCAACGGTATTCTGTATGCCCCCCGCGGACGGGTGATTTTCAATGTCAAGCATCTCACCGTCAACGGCGGTGTCTACGCAGAGGACATTGCCTTTAACGGAACGGAGCTTTCTTTGAACAAGACCGACCGTTATGATACGTTAGTCACAGAAAAACTGACGGTGGAGGCAGGGCCGGACAGAGAAATTTATGTCGGAGAAAGCCTTGTCTTAGAGGGCACGGCCAATTATGAAGGCGTGAGCTATCAATGGAGCGGTGACGAAAGCATTGCCTTTGAAGATGCGGCGGCGGCTTCGACGGCGGCAGTTTTTTCACAGGTGGGTACTTATACCGTTCAGCTGACAGGCCGCCTGCATACCATGACCGATACCGATACACTGACGGTCAGAGTCAATCCTGATCCGTCCAGAACCTTTACCACAACCGCCGATTTCCGTTCCGGTGACAACAGCGGAACGGCCGCCGCTCACGATGCCCTCACGTTGGACAAGGAGCAGAAAACGGCTTCTGAACAGCAGAAAAGCTATCCTTCCTCTTCTGTCAGCGGTATCCATGTCAACAGCATCATTTCCAAAGACAGGATTACCGGTACCGCCGATCAGATAGATATCCGTTATCAGCTGCAGGGCATGGCCAGTACCGCCGGCGCAGAGGAACAGGGCGTTGATTTTGTATTCCTGATTGATAATTCCGGCAGTATGTCCGGCGAATACCTGACGAACGCCCAGGAAGCCGCCCGAACGATTCTGACGTTTATGCGGCCGGGTGACCGTTATGCCATCTCAGACCTTGGCCGCCTGCATATCGGCTTTACGGACGATCAGGAGGTGCTGGCGCGGGAGATTGACAATGTACGCAGCGGCAGCGGCTCCAGTGAACCCGATGACGGTATCCGCATTGTCACAGAACTGTTTGATGAACAAAGTACGCCCGAAAGACAAAAGTATATTATCATTCTGGCAGACGGTGAAGCCTATGACAGCGACTATTCCATGGAGAGCATGAAGCAGGCGGCACAGGCCGCCGCCGACAGGAATATCCGCATTTTTGCGCTGGCCATGCGGAACGATATCCAGAATATGCAGGAGGCCGCCATCATCAGCAAGGGCATTTATAAAAATGCTCCGGACGGTGCCACCATCAAGAAATTCATGGAGCAGTTCGGCGATGAGATTTTCAACGCAGCGGCCAGAAATATTCTGTTCAAGACGACTGTTGCCGACAAAAATCTGGTAGACTGGGAAAGCATCGCGCCGGCGCCGTCCGCCGTGACGGAGCAGCCGGACGGTTCCGCCGAAATTGCCTGGAGCTTTGACGCCCTTGATGTGGACAAGACACAGGATATCCGGATTCCCGTCCGGTCAGACCGTTTTGCAGCAAGCGGCTATACCCGCCTGACCTCTCAGACCGCACTGTATTATAACGACAAGGAGGGCAAGGGACAGAAAACCTATCCTGACGATATTACCCTCCCCTGTGATACCTATCGGGATAACGGTTCCTGGACAGCCGTCTATGACAGTCAGCGGGAACAATGTGTGTGGACGGGGATTTACTGGAACGGACATTACCCGTCCGATGCGTCTGCCGATGTGTATGTATCGGTCAGTGAGGACGGCAAACTGTATACCGCCGAACAGCAGATACAAAATTACACGGTGCCGGAAGCACTTCGGGGACGTTATATCCGTATCAGAGCAGAACTGCACAAGGGCTCTGACGGTTCTGTCCCGACCATTGATGATATCACGGTCATATCGGGTACCATGAAGCTGTCAGCGCCGGCGGAGTCAACGCTCACAGCAGGCATAGACGCCGACCGTACCGTCTATGCCGCTCGTCCGGTTACGCTGTATGCCGCCGTTGACAGTCAGCGTGACAGCGTAAAGCATATTACCTGGACGGTGGAAGGGACGGAACAGTATGCCATGGACACCGCGGATCCGCTGAAGCCTGTCATCACCTTTGCACAGCCGGGTACCTACGGCGTGGTGCTGAAGGTATCGGATGACGGCGGCCATACGGCGGAAAGCCGTGTGCATATAGCGGTGCAGGAGCAGGAAAATGTATCGGATATCATTTTTGATGACGGTACCGGCTATGCGCCCGTGAAATACACCGTAGAGGGTTTTGAAGGCGTTACTTACTGCAATTACCGGAGCTACGATCAGGAAAGAACCGTCCGTCTGGTGACGGAGGATGCTTCGGGCATTGCATGGGTCAGTGTACGCATGGTGCCGTCAGAAGCAACTTATGTGAGCCGCTGGAATGAGGTATGGGTCTATCATGTCAATGAAGATCTGACTTCTACCTTCCGCCTGCCGCGCTGTTCGGGTCAATTGGAAATCACGGCCTACGACTGGAGCGGTCAGCCCTACCGACAGGTGTTTGAGTTCGTGTATGACACGACAAGTCCGACGGTCAGAATTATTCAGCCGGAAAGCCTCTATCCGAGCCGCCGTTTCTATACGGAGGATCCTTACACCGTACAGGTGGAAGCGGCAGACGATACTGCACTGGATCAGGTGGTGCTGTATGTCAATGACGAAGAGATGACACCGGACGAAAACAACAACTACACCTTTACGCCGACAGAACAGGACTATTATTATTTCTATGCCGTTGTAAAGGACAAGGCAGGCAACGGCAGCAATGCCTATGCCAGTGTGTATATTTACAAGGATACATACGCGCCTTACTTCCATCCCTTTGAGCTGAACCGCTATCAGGCGAGTATCGGCAATGAAATTATTTTCCATGCCAAGGCGGAGGATAATGATACCGGTATGAAGTCGGTGGTCTATACCCTCAACGGGGAAGCACTCACCCTTGACGAAAATGACGAATACCGCTATACAGCCGCCGAAACAGGCGAGTTCATTTTCAAGGGTGTGGCCACAGACAACCGTGATAATATCTATGAGTATGAAAGAAAGCTTGTGGTGACGGAGGATACACAGCGGCCGTATGTAACCGTCAAGGCGACCAGAAGACAGCATATCCTGGTGGGGACAAGCGCTGTCGTCACGGTGACGGCATCGGATAATGTGGACGTCACGAAAATTGATGTGGATGTCAACGGCAAAGCCTATCGGCTGAATGAAAACGGCCAGTTCCGATTGAAAGCGACAGAGGCCGGCGCCCTGCTGATTACGGCTGTCGCCTATGATGCGGCAGGCAACAGCGGTACATTTTCCTATCGTCTGACAGCGATTGATGAGGATACCACGCCGCCGACCGTTGCCTACTATCCTTCGGCCAGATATGAGTATACGGACAGAGCCTCAACTATCGCCGTTACGTCCGATGATGATACAAAAGTATCATCCAGAAGGCTGTACCTGGACGGCAAACCACTGACACAGCTGGAAAACAGTTATGCTTCTCCCGACTACAGCTATACGGATTATTATTCCTTTGTGCCGATGGAGATCGGTGCGGGAGAGCATACCCTGCGCGCCGTTACCACCGACGCTTCCGGCAACAAGACGGTGCAGGAAAAGACTTTTGTCGTCGCAGATACGACCGCCCCGTATCTCAGCTTTGAAGGCAGTTACTACTTCAATACCGAGGATGATGTCGTGCTAGTGCTGAAGATCACCGACAATACAAAGCTTGCTTCTGTCACGGGTACACTGAATGATCAGCCGATCACCCTGCAGGCCATCGGGGAGCAGGAATTAACCATCCGCCATGCGGCGGCCGGTACATATACTTACCGCATTACCGCTGTAGACGCCTACGGCAACGAACGCACCGCCGACAGGACAGTCGTTGTCAGAGATACCCAGAAGCCTGTCATCACCCTGTCAGACGTAGCGGAGGAATATATTATTCCTGACCGTCCGGTGCTCCGTATGACCGTAACGGATAATGTGGCGGTGGATACGGTGACCGTGAGCATGAACAATCAGACGCTGACCTATGACGGAAAACAGATTGTTTTGCCGGACGATTTAGCGGAAGGACAATATACCATTGTCGTTACCGCCAGAGATACCACCGGCAATACCGCTTCGGCAACGATTGCTTTCAGTATGTCGATGCCGAAGGACACGACCCCCCCGGTGATTGAAGCGGTAACCCTGGCGCCGGAGCATCCGGAAGTCGGCAGTCCCTTCCGGGTGTATGTCAAAGCTTCCGATGACAGCGGCAGTGTGAGCATTGCCGTCACGGCCAACGGGAATGTATGTACTTATGAAAACGGCGCTTATGTCTATACCCCCATGGCGGCCGGTGAAATCGTGGTAACGATCACCGCGTCTGATCCGTCAGGCAATGCGACCTCCATACAGGCAACCAACTATGTGGCAGAGGACGCCACGCCGCCGGTTGTCACGGTGGATTATGAGGCATTGATGACGGTCGGTGAACAGCAAACCATTACCGTTACCGCCACTGATAATAAAGGCGTATCGGCGGTTGCCCTGCAAATGAACAGCGTCAATGTGGCGCTGTCCAACGGACAATATGTGTTTGCGCCTGCGCAGGCAGGTGAATATGCCTTTACCGCCGCCGCAATGGATGCCGCCGGCCATATCGGTACCAAGCCCTTTACCGTTACTGTCAGGGAAGCCGGACAGGAGGAGGACGTCAGCCGCTATCTGGCACTGGAAAAGGAACTGGTCATCAGGGAAGATGTCCGGCAAAAAGCAGACGAGCTGAAAACAGCCGCCGGCATCTATGAATATGTCAAAAACAATATCCGTCCTCAGATGTATACCGGTCTGCGCAAGGGCGCCGAAGAAACCTATGACCAGGGCGGCGGCAATGATATCGACACCGCCAGCCTGCTGATCGCCATGCTGCGTTATCGGCAGTATCCCGCCCGTTATGTCAGCGGTACGGTACAATATACCGCTGAGGAGCTGATGCAGCTGACAGGCGCAGGAGATGCGGCGGCGGCCATTGACTGTATCAATGCGTCAGGCTATGACAGCCAGACGTACTATACCCCGTCCGGCACCAAGCTGATACGCATAGCGCATACCTGGGCGGAAGCGTATGTACCGCTGAGCGAGTGCGGCGAAAACAGCAGCAAAAAGGCATGGATCACACTGGACGGATGGTACAAAACCTGTACACTGTTACAGCGTACACAGACCATGAACGATATCGGCAGTGCATCTGCGGCAGAAGCGATGATTGCCACGGCGGAAAGCATTGAAAAGGACAGCAGCGCACCGGCACAGGCATCAGAAGCGGCGGAGCAGATCAAACAGCATTTCAGCACGGTTAAGAAGGAAGCCGGCGGCAATACTGTCCTCTATGTGCCGGTCATCGAGCAGAAAAAGCTTGATAAGCTGCCCCAAACCCCTGATTTTACGATCGTCAGCCGCAGCAAGGATTGGGCGCTGACGGATGACAGCCTATGTGATACGCTCACTCTGAACATCGGTTCCGATGCACTTGGCACCTATCCGGCGTATGAGCTGGCGGCGTCAAGAGTCATCGTGCAGTATCTGCCGGCCACAGAAGCCGATCAGGAGGTATTTGACCGCTGCTGCGGCGATCTCACCAAAACGGGTACTTCGCTGAAGGTAGTGCCCTGTCTGACCATCAACGGAGAAACCATTGCCAAAGGCAGTCAGACAACCTTGGGACAGTCACAGTTCCTGACCATGACACTCCAGTGCGGCGGCAAGACAAAAGCCGTTACGGATGAATTGATTGCCGGCAGCATTTACGCGGTCTCCGTGAATCTGTATGATATTTCTCCCGTTGATCTGGTGGCTTCCTATCTGGCGTCCCTCGAAAGCGTCAAGGCGGATATGAGTGTGGGGCCCTATTCGGAGATTATGATGGGGACAGCGCTTGATCTGATGGGCAAGCTGTATTTTACCTATAACGATCTTTATGAGCATCAGGCGGAATGGCTGTATAATACAGTACAAAATCCGGATATTGCCGTGGGTCTGTTCGGTTATGAGTTCGGCGTGAACTATAACGGCTGGACGGGTCAGATCACAGGCAATCTCAAAAGCGGCTGCTTCTCAACGGATATTGATCTCATGAAAAGCACTCCTGTCAGCCGTACCGCTGATGCAGAAGAACGTCAGGGCTTTATCCTGAATACCGGCATCATGTCCTCCTATCTGGAGGGAGCCGTCTGGACAAAGCTGATGCCGGACACCAAGCCGATCTCTACCGTATCGGTACTGGCAGAGTCGATGGCACAGGGCGTTGATGTGGTAACCCTGAACGGCAGCAGCCTCTCTGTCCTGTATGGGCTGTCCCTGCCGGATGAGGTCATCAGCGATATCCGCCGTCATCTTGATGAGGGGTATACCGTTACCGTGCCGAAAAAAGAAATAACCATCGGTCAATGGAAGGGTACCGGCTATATGATGCTGCACCCGTCGTATGAAGAAAACATTTTCAGACTGTCCGGCGGCATTAACGGCGGCACACCATCGGATATCTATACGGCCGTTGCTATTGCCAGAACCGACACACCTGCTGAGCTGGTGCCGGAGCTGTCAGAGGATCTGGTGATGAATATGTATTCACTGACAGCAATGATTGCTTCCATTAACCTGGAAGTGTCCGTGATGTCCGCCGCGGTATCTGCCTACACATCTGCCAATCCTCTTTCCGCGGCAGGCGGTGTCGCAGACGCCCTCTTTGGTGTAAAATCCTCTGCTGAGGCATTATACACAGCCCGTGATCTGCTGATCGACTATGAAATCGGCAATAATCTGGCCGGTTACCAGCTGATGCAGGTGATGGTCAAGCAGATTATGGGGTTTGTCTGGGGTATTTACTCCCTGGCAGGCAGTGTCATGCCGCCGCCCATTTCCGACACATTACTGTATGCCAATCTGGCGCTGGATGTGCTGGAAAACGCGGTTCACTTTGACCCGCAGGAATTACTGATAAAAACAGGCGAGGCCATCGGCGAATTATTAGCGCCCTATTCTGAATACATAGGGTATATGTCAGATATCATTCGTCTGGCAACGCTCATTATGAATCCCGTGACGGGTATTCCATCCGTGATGAAACAAACCGGCTGATAACAATTGTTGATTGAGGAAAGACGGTGAAGATCCGGTGCTGTCGCACCTTTTCTTCACCGTCTTTTTTACATAACACCAGTTTCCAAGTTTTTAAAAAGTAAAAGTGCCTACAGACCGAAAGAAGCAAAAGAGAATACATTTTTCGAGGATATGCCGTCAGTACCGAAAGCGTTCAAAAATAATTCATGCCAGATAACAAAGCGCTATTGCTGTGGATTGTTGTGTGATAAAGCAGAAAATGTCTTATCGTAAAAAGGCAGTACTGTCATGAAAGCATACAAAATAGTCAGCAAATTTGTCAATCGTTCAATACCACTACGGCTTCGGAGCATATAGACTTCCAAAGACCGGAACTTCTTCTGCTCGTAATAAGCGACCTCAATAGACCAACGTACAGCATAAATGGTCAGTGGAAGAAAGCGCACATCTGCTTTTGCAAAGAAAGCGGCTTTGACTGACTCTGATGAATCGAAAGCAAAGTTCAGCTGAGCAGGCGCTTTGGTACTAATGAACAGCCTTTGACTGCCGTTTTTGGTTTTAGTAACGATAGCGTGAACAGGCTTTTTGCCAAAAAGATGAGTGATTACCTGACGGCTGCCAACGGAATAATCTGTGCCATCTACAGATGAAAATGTGAAGTCATCAAAGGAAAGTTTCTGACCTCTTACTTTTGGTCTGCCTTTTTTGCCGGTTTTAGCGGGCGGCAGATCATACAAAGCAGTATCGTGTCTGACATTGCAGATCAAGGCAAGATTATCGTATTGCTGCGGCAACTCTGTTATTTCGGCTTTCGGATACCAACTGTCACAGCACAAGCAGACATTTCTTTCGCCGCCAATGATCTCCATCACTTCTTTTACTAAATTGGCCGCCATAGCCAATTTGGTTTGCTCTTTCGTCCACATCCTGTAACCAATCGAAATTGACCAAAAGGAGTTGGTCAATAATGAAAAAATACTTTGAAGAATTAAGCGACAGCAGACAGCCGGGAAAAATCAAGTATAATCTTGTGGAAGTAGTGATAATGGCAATCATAGCAGTAACAGCAGGAGCAGAGCATTGGAGCGGTCGGGTAAAGAGTTGACATTACTGCCAATTCCTCCCCTAAGAACCGTACGTGAGAGTTTCCCCTCATACGGCTCAAGCCTTTCGTAAGGCATCACGTTTGTGACACCCAGCTCAAAATAAATAATCGTTGGCATGAATTGTTTTGTGGCATAATGGATGTACCATAACTGATTTTGTATCGATATCGCTGTTTTCTTTATGCACACTGAAACCTGTATCGGACGTGATAAGCTCTCCGCATATAGGACAGCGATGTTTTTGTTTTCTCCATATCTTTATCAGCTTTTCTCTGCCTTTTGTTCCGTTGAGGAGTTTTTCGCCGTCTCTTTCCTCAAAGTAGCCGTTCCACCTTTCATCAAACGGGTTGGCTTCTGCAACTATTTTCTTGAATCTGATGATTTTGGTGTTTGTTGCATATTCTAAGGAGTAATAGCGTTTTTCCTCTGAATCGGTTTTTAGCTCAGCAGAGAAAGTCCATACACGATTTCCGATATGGTGCCAGTATTTGTCAGCAATCCACTTTCTGCCTTTGTTTTTGTGCCGGCGTTTAGCCCACTGCCACAGACATTTGTATATTTGGTAATCAACATAACCGAACACTTCCGAAGATACCACATAACGATGATAGTTTACCCACCCACGAATGACGGGGTTGAGTTGTCTTATCAACGTTTCCTGTTTGGCACTTTTATTCGCTTTTACGATATCCCGTATCTTTTTCAGAAAGCCTTTAATAGAAGTCTTTGACGGTTTGATAATAAGCTTGCCTCAATATTTGCGGATATTCTGTCCAAGAAAATCAAATCCACTGTCGATATGCGTGATGACCGTTTTTTCTTCTGAAAGCCGCAAACCACGTTCTCTCATAAATGCTTCAATCACAGGAAGTACCTTTTCACGAAGTAACTCTTCGGATTTTCCGGTAACAATAAAGTCATCTGCGTATCTGACGAAGTTGACCATATCAAAGACTACTTTGCCATGCTCTTTATGACGCTGTGGAAATTTCTCTTTTAGTACTGCTTCCAGACCGTCTAATGTCATGTTCATAAGCATTGGAGAAATAGACCCTCCCTGGGGCGTTCCATCGGTTGTCGGAAACAGTTTGCCCGTTTCGATAAATCCGCATTTAAGCCATTTGCGAAGTATCTCTGTATCCATAGGGATATTTTCCATTAACCATTCATGGCTGATATTATCGAAACATCCTTTTATGTCGCCCTATAAAATCCACTCCGGTGATTTTCCTTTTGCAAGGTCAGTAAAGCACTGCTCAATAGCGTCGTGTGTGCTTCTTCCGGTTCTGAATCCATATGAGTTCGGGTCGGCATAAGTCTCCGCAATGGGTTCGAGAGCAAATTTGTATAGCGTTTGCATAGCTCTGTCCGTCATGGTCGGTATGCCGAGCGGTCGCATTTTACCGTTTTTCTTGGGAATATAAATCCTGCGAAGCGGCTGAGGATGATAACCCCAGCGATTCAGCTTGCTGATTGCCTTGAATTTTGCCTGCGGCGTTTGCCATAGTTCATGGTCAACGCCGGATGTGTTTTTGCCTTGATTACTTGTGACCCTTTTTACTGCCAGTGCTTTGGCATAAAATGAATGGGTCAACAGCCACTGCAAGGATTTTACCTTGCTGAAGTGACCTTCTTTTTGAGCCTTTACGATACGCATTTGCAGCTTTTTAACATAGGCACTTGCTTGTTTCCAATCTATGGTTTCCCAGCTTTGTGTCTTATCAGTAGATGCACACGTTTTCCCGTTCATTTGCAATTTCTCCTTTCAAAAGTTCTGTAAATTATCTCGTAAAGAAAGACCGGATGGAAGTCTGCCCGCTTTCGCAGTGAGATGATATTTCAATCTCTATCCGTCCCCATTACAGGGTCGGCATTCGCTTTTTCCATCATTCCTTACCCATATTTCTATCAGCTTTCCTTGCGGTCAGCCTTCCGGATAACCGGAGAGAGTATGGGTTTACCACGTTCCGCATAATTAACAGTGTAGGTTAGGTTCCGCCTCTCTGCCGACAGTCTTATGTCCATGTATTCCCACTATTCAAGGGAATAACCGACTGCGTTACCATTTTGGTTCAGGCTTATCAGCAATTTTAGCCTGTTCGCATTTTAACGACATTTATCAGCGATTCATTTTACATTAACCATACTACACAAGCCTTGCTCCCCAGCCGCATATTGCTTGCAGCTTATCGTTTTCACCTCACGGCTTCAACTTAAACCCTTTCGGGCGGGGCTACTTTGCACGTCAGCTTCCTCACATCCGTTACCAGATGCTTTGGTGACGTTGGGCTACTGCTAATGGAATAGCAGGTTTAGTCATTGCTAAACAGTTAGATTACGCGACTTCGTGTCGCACAAATAGCTATGTATTGTAAATCCAAACAAGATATATTGAAAAAAACATATAATCTTGAGCTTGAAAATGGGACACCAACAGACGATACATTTCAAAGGATATTTGCGATAATAAAACCCAAAGAGTTTGAAAAATGCTTTACCAATTGGGTAAAGTCAGTTATCAATGTAGAAGAACAGGAAATTGTCAGTGTTGACGGAAAAACTTTAAGAGGTACGCAGGATAAGAGAGATAATTGTAATGTTATTCATATGGTGAGTGCATGGGCAAACCATGCAGGAGTAGTTTTAGGTCAGCTTAGAGTAGATGAAAAAAGCAACGAAATACCGGCAGTTCCGGAATTATTGGATTGTATAGATGTGAAAAATTGTGTTATTACAAGCGATGCTATGAGTTGTCAGAAGAAGACAGTACGAAAAATTACGGAACATGAGTGTGATTATGTAATTTGCCTGAAAGGTAATCAGGAAACCTTACATAACGACGTAAAACTCTACTTTGAAACAGCACAAAAAGAACCAAATTTCTACCCTTTATCAAAAACAAAAACATTGACAAAGGCTCATGGACGAATAGAAAAGAGAGAATAGTGGGTATAACTACTCAGAACACGTTGGAAGGGCTTTCTCGTGCGTTTTAAGGGCATATATGAGCATATTTTTTCGCTTTGTTGATGGCAGCCATTTTTTCAAAAATAAATAGTTATGTAGTACTTGATGAAGTCCCGTATTACATCTTGACAGATGAAATGCAGTCGATATATGATATATACAAGGAAGTGATGAGAATGTCCGATAAGGATGCAGTTTCTAAAAAGTATTTACAGGATAATGCTCGCTTTGCCGATTTGTTCAATTTTTACTTGTATGGCGGCAGACAGGTCATTCAGCCGGATCAGCTGAAACCACTTGATACAACAGCAATTACTCTGCCTTATGGACAGGATGGAAAAACTTCTCCTGTTCAGAAACAGAGAGATCTGATAAAAATAGTCAGTGCAAAATCAGATGAGGATTGTGCCTATCTGTTATTAGCGGCAGAACTTCAATCTGAGTTGCACTATGCTATGCCTGTCAGAAATATGTTGTATGATGCGATTCAATATACGGAACAAATTGAAACTATTGCAAAAACACACAGAAGTCACAAAGATAAGGCGGAAAATATCGGAGAGTTTCTTTCGGGGTTTTACAAGGCTGACAAATTGTTGCCGGTAATAACATTGACGCTCTATCTCGGAGCAGGAAAATGGGATGCACCAAAATCATTGCATGAAATGTTGACAGTCAAAGATGAAAGCCTGTTGAAATACATTCCTGATTATAAGCTGAATCTGATTACCCCTGCTGATATCAATGATGATGAATTAGGTGCTTTTCGTACAGAATTGGGAACTGTTCTTGAATTTATCAAATACTCCAAAGACAAGAAGAGAATAAAGCAAATTGCGATGGATAAGGCGAAATTCGGAAACTTACCGATAGATGCTGCCGAAATGATAACTACATTCGGCGATTTCAGGGTTAATTATGAAACCAGAAAGGAGACGGTAAATATGTGTAAAGCGGTTGAAGATTGGGCAGAAGAATTATTGACCGAAGGCAAAGAAGAAGGAATCATCACTACTCTTGCTGATTTAGTGAAGAATGGCATTATCACCGTCATGCAAGCCGCAGAACAAGCTAAAATGCCCGTTGAGGAATTTACAAAAAAAGCAGGTTTATCCACATAACCAAAAACCGTACCAATCAGAAATGAAAGGTACGGTTATTTTTTTGTTGTCTTATTTATTAGGCTTGTATATATTTGTAAAATTAAATAACAATTACAAATGTTTGTAATTGTCCTTTTGGGTATTTTATAAATATGTTTATTGGTGTTTGGAATTGTTTGGTTTTGTAGAATAATTACATGACTCTTTCAATATCATGTTGATTTCATGCGAAAGTTGAGATAATATATCTTTAGTAAATCAATTCGGGAAATAAAGATATGCTTGTTGATTTCATAAGACAGAAAAAAATGATCAACGGCATTTTGAGAGGAGCTTTGTGATGTCTGAAATTATTGAAAATGATGATAAAACCAAGTCAGAAATAAAAATGATCGGGCGACCTACAATAAAACAGATGTTTGGCGAAAATGAAGAGGGTGCCTTATCGGACAAAGCTTATGCAAGGTTATGGAGTGATATAAATAAAACGCCAAAGAATCAGCTTTTGGAGAAATTGCGCAGCAGATATCATCGAGAGCGTGACATATCCCCATTCAAGGCTTTTCTGAAAAGCAAAACGAATAAATTAACAGATGCTA
>Ga0256407_10008597_pt1 | contig 14907 bp, 15 predicted proteins | sample RumenRJG_04DNA_FD_193489 | JGI IMG/M metagenome (GOLD analysis project Ga0256407, IMG submission 193489) | Bovine rumen microbial communities from Lethbridge, Alberta, Canada - RJG_04 | ecosystem: Host-associated > Mammals > Digestive system > Stomach > Rumen | place: Canada: Alberta... | reverse complement strand
CATTCTACAACGATGTATTCGGAAGACGTGATAAAGTTGATACTCACTGGGCTAACCCTGTTCAAGACGAATACAGATGCAGACTTGAAAGAAATTACGAAGAAAACTACCACAGAGCAGTACAAGACGGTTACGGTTTAAACCTTATGGATACTTACAGATTCATTATGGAACGCAGAGGTTTGGACAAAGTAATGCCTGAATTGTTCAACAAAGTAAAAGCTTTCGGTGAATACTTAGCAGAAAAAGGCGGAATCTTTACAAGACAACAAGCAGATGAAATCGAAGCAAGAGAAGGCTACAAAAAAATCGGTTAATCTCCGCCAGAATAAAATTTTAAAAAGTCCTCGATAAAAGAGGGCTTTTTTGTATGAGAAATTTTATGTTATTATTAATGACACTATGAAGAAAATTCTTATTCTTACAAATGATAATCGTCTTCACATCTTCAGTAACTCTGTTATCGGGGGCGGTTATGTTGTTACAAAAAATCTGATTGATACTTTGGGCGATTTTTCTGATGTTGATTTGACTGTGATGAGTGCCGATATAAATGATTATGATTATAAAGGTATTCATTTCGTACATTTTGATTATGACAATTTTTCGAGTGAAAAAATAAAACAATTGGAAAATTTTATTTCCGACAATAATTTCGATATCGTTCTAACATTAAACCTTTATCAAATGTATAAAAATTCTTTTTTACAATCTCACTCAATGGTTAAAAGATGCTCAAGAAGTGTGTTTCCGATAAACATTATAAGAAAATTTCTATTGAAAAAAAGAATAGAACAAGAGAAAAAAGAATTTTCGTATTCTGATGAGAATTCAAAATTTTTTGCCATGTCAGAAATTATAAAAGAAGATTATGTTGAAAATTTTAATTTGAATCCTGAGCATGTACATGTCGTTTACCCCGGTTGTAAACAGGTTTTTGAAAATTGTCCCGAAATTTCGAAAAAAGATAAAATAACTTTCGGAATTATTGCAGGAAGTTCGATAAACAAGGGTGGACATTTATTTATGCTCGCTCTCGGTTTTGTGAAATTATTGGGACTTGATTTTAATGTCAATATTATTGCCCCGAAATTTAAAAAAGATTTTGTTATGAATTTAATAGTTAATATTTTTAAACTGAAAAAAAGAGTAAAAGTATGGTCTTTTCAAGAAGACATGTCAAATTTTTACAAAGAAACTGATGTTCTTGTTCTTCCGTCATTAAATGAGGCTTTCGGACTAGTTGTTCCAGAAGCAATGTCTTACGGTCATTTCTGTCTTGTGTCCTCAACTGCAGGTTCTGCCGAAATAATAGAAAACGGAAAAAACGGCTACGTTTTCAACAGAGGTTCCTTCATTAATTTTGTCTCGGCATTAAAAAATATTATAAATATATACAACAATGATTTTGAAAAATTTGTTGATTTATCAAAAAAAGCCTTTGAATCTTCAAAATTATATTCTTGGAAAAATTTTGCTCTAAATATCATTAACAAGTTTTGATACTATTTTGTGAAAATTATCCACATCTAAAAGCGAAAAGGCTTCAACAGCATCAATACTCTTTAAAAGTCCTCTGTATGAATTTAATCCTATTATTTTATTTGCATAATCTTTTGATGAAATTTGAGATTTGTGAAAATTTATCATAGTTTTTTTGTCTTCAATTACAGAACTTATATCAATGTAATATTGCGGCATGTTTATTGTTGACCAAACTTCATAATACGCTATTTGAAGATTTGGTTTGTGTTTTGCCGATTTTAAATGTTTATCAAGCAAAATACTTACGGCTTTGTGGTCTTTATGCTGGTCAAAAATGTACGGAATAAAAATAATATCATAATTTGAAATATCTATTTTACTAAATTCTGCCTGACCTTCAATAATGTGTTTATCTTTTATAGTCAGCATTTTTAGGTTGTTTATTCCTGCGAAGTCCATTGCCGATTTCATCTCTTCCGAACGATAATCATCTCCATGTGTTAAAGAAATAACATCAAAATGTTTTGGATAAAGTTTCATTATCCCGCCGCAGCCTATACTTTCATCGTCAGGGTGAGGCGCTATGACAAGACATTTTGTATCTTCATAAATTTCTAACGGTAAAGGTTTTATGTTTGTTGAAACAAAAGGATTATATATTCTGTTTAAAAGCATTTTATACAAATTTTTCATAAAAAATTTTTTCATAATCGCCTCTCTCTTTATGTTTGAAAACATTATATCATTTGGTTATTAGAAATAAAATAGCGATTACTTTTTAAAAAGTAACCGCCGAAAAATTATTTATATAATTTGTATTACATAGCAAATGCAGGTTTTTTACCCATTTTTGCAGGTGCGTCGGCAAACATATCGTCATTTGCTGCAAAAGGATTTGGTGCGGCAGGCATTTGATTTTGTTCTGCCATTGCAAAAGGATTCATTTCTTCTCCTTGTTGTTGTTCTTCTTCACCCATTCCGAGCATTGAGAGAAGTTGGTTAATCATTTGCTTTATCGGGTTTTCAGCATTTGCACCTTTTGCACCTTCAACTCCTTCTGCTCCTTGAGGTGCTGCTTGTTGAGGCTGCTGCATTTGTTGTTGAGGTCCTTGAGCACCGCCTTGTTGTGACAATGCCGACATAAGTTGCATAAGTAATTCCATTATTGAACCTTTTTCATCTTTATTTTCAGGATTTTGAAGTCCTTTTGCACCTTCAGGTTCTTTATTTGCAAAAATGGAAACATCATTGTTGTTTTGAGCATTTGAATTCATTCCGAATTCTCCGAAAGGAGATACTGCAGGTCTTTTTACTGCAAAATTATTCATCATACCAATTGACATACTCATACTTACACTCCTTATAAAAAATTAAACTCACCACTTACTCTTATATTAAGTATTTTTTTTCATAACAATTGCCATCATGGAAAATCATCTTGTAATATTTTTTAATAATTTTTAAAAGTCAATAATAAATAATGTTTTGCTACTGTTTGATTTTAAAAAATCCAAGATTTTTTAAAAATTTTTTAAAAAATTAGCAATTTTTTTCCTTGATTGACTTAAAGAAAATGCAATACATTCCTTATTGCAAACCACTTACAAAAAATTAATTTAGAGTTCACGGCGGCCTTCTAAGGCACGAGCAAGAGTTATTTCATCAGCATATTCTAAATCCGAACCTACGGGAATTCCGAGAGCAATTCTTGAGATTTTTATACCGAATGGTTTTAGTAATTTTGCAATATATAAAGTAGTTGCTTCACCTTCTACCGAGGGATTGAGTGCAAGGATAACTTCCTGTACGTTATCTTCCGTAATGCGGTTTAAAAGTTCTTTTATGCGGATATCATTTGCTCCGATTCCGTCAATAGGAGAAATTACACCTTGAAGAACGTGATAAGTTCCTTTGAATTCTCTTGTTTTTTCTATTGCAATTAAATCTTTTGTTTCTGCCACAACACATACAATTTGCGAATTTCTTGTATTGTCCGTACATATTTCACACGGGTCATTTGCAGACATGTTAAAGCATTTTGAACAGCACTTTATTGTTGATTTTGCTTCAACCATTTTTTTCGCAAATTTTTCCACATCGGAAAGAGGCATTTTAAGCAAATAAAATGCCATTCTCTGTGCAGATTTCGGACCAATTCCCGGAAATCTTTGGAAAAAATCAGTAAGTTCCGCAAGCGGTCTTGTGAATTCCATTAAAATAATCCCGGAATTTTAATTCCGCCTGTAATGGATTTCATTTTTGCTTCGGCTTCGTCATTTGCTTTTTTAGTAGCATCTGCCATTGCTTGAGCGACCAAATCTTCCAACATTTCAATAGTATCCGTATCTACGGAGTTGGGGTTTGAAGGATTTAATGCTTTTGCCGAAAGTTTAATTTTCTTAAACTTTCCTTGTCCGTTTAACGTGACAGAAACTGCACTATCTCCTGCACTTCCGGTTATTTCGAGTGCTGCAAGTTCTTCTTGTGCTTCTTGTAATTTCTTTTGCATTTTTTGTGCTTGCTGCATCATGTTGTTAAAATTCATTTTAAAATTCTCTCCTAAGTTAATTATTAAGTATTAATATCCGCTTAACTATTATAAAAACGATAAAAATTTTTGGCAAGTTTTTATTTTACACCCTGCTTTTTTTTTGATTTAATAAAAATTAAATACGATAATTTAATTAGATATATGGAAGTTAAGAATATGGCTAATGAAACAGAAATAAAACAGGTTCAATCATCTGAAGCACGTCCTCAATGGAGTTCTCATTTGGGATTTATTCTCGCAAGTTTGGGAAGTGCCGTAGGGCTCGGAAACATTTGGAGATTTCCTTATGTAATGGGAAAATATGGCGGCGGTGCATTTTTACTCGCTTATATGGTGTTAATGTGCTTTATCTGTATTGTTCCCTTGGTTTGCGAACTGTTTCTCGGTAAAAAATTTAAATTAGGTGTAGTCGGTTCTTATACCTCAATTAATAAGAAATTAAATCTTTTCGGTTGGTTAAACGTATTTTCTATCCTTCTTATTGCAGGATATTACTTTGTAGTCGGCGGCTGGATTATCAATTATACATTAATGTACATTGTTAATCGTATGCCTTCGGATTCAAAAGCATATTTCTATGCCTTTACATCAGGTGATTTTATGCCTTTATTTTTTGCAATTGTATTTTTGGTTGCAACCGTTTGGTTCCCATATAGAGGAATTAACAAAGGTATTGAAAAAGCAAATAAAATTATGATGCCGCTTTTCCTTTTGATGCTTCTTTTCCTTGTAATAACTGCTCAAACTTTGCCGGGTGCAAAAGAAGGTTTGGAATTTATTTTTAAACCCGATTTTTCAAAATTTAACGGTGAAATGCTGCTGGTTGCATTCGGACAGGCGCTTTTTTCTTTAAGTATCGGTATGGGCGCTATGATTACTTACGGAAGTTATCTTAAAAAAGAAACAAACCTCGTGGAATCTTCTTATACTCTTATTTTCGGAGAAACTTTAATTGCCGTTTCTGCTGGTTTAATGATATTCCCTGCGGTATTTTCATTCGGATACAGTCCTGATGAAGGTTTTGGATTGGCATTTGTTACATTACCGAAAGTATTCTCTCAACTACCTTTCGGTTCTCTTATTGCGATAACTTTCTTTATACTGTTGCTTTTTGCAGCATTAACATCATCTATAAGTATGGTGGAAACTGTAATTGCTTCGGTAAAAGAACAATTTAAAATGACAAGAGAAAAAGCAACAATATTGGTCGGATTAATATTGATACCGTTTATTATTCCTGCAACATTCTCTTTCGGGCTTTTGAAAAATGTAACTTTCTTTGATAAAACTTTCTTCGGATTGTTTGATTATTTCTCGGGAACGTTGCTTTTACCGTTTAATACATTGATTATGTGCTGTGTTGTAGGTTGGATAGTTAAACCTTCTCAAGAAATAGTTAACAATAACAAAATCTTGTACTTTATATTTAACATTCTTTTAAAATTCATACTTCCTATAATGATTTTGATTTTATTCCTTTCGGGAATAGGATTAATCAAAATATAAGAGTTGATTTTAAAAGGTTTTGTTGATAATATTTCAATATAAAAACATCATCGGGATGTGGCGCAGCTTGACTCTGCCGAGAAAAACGATTAAATATCGTTTTTTGAGAGGAAGCACCGCAGGTGCGCGACACCTGAAACAATAACATCATCGGGATGTGGCGCAGCTTGGTAGCGCACCTGCTTTGGGAGCAGGGGGTCGCAGGTTCAAATCCTGTCGTCCCGAGTCTTTTTTAAGAATATAAAAAAGTTGTTTCTATTATTATAAGAAACAACTTTTTTGTTTGTTTTTTTATCTGTTTTTATTTTTCTTTTTTATTTTTTTGTGTATTTTTTTTGAAATTATCTATAAGTTTTTGAAATCCAAACATTTGTTCATCAAGTTGATTTTTAATATAGGCATTCTTTTCCATGATTTTTTGAGTTTTTTCCGTACTATCAGAGAAATCCAATGCTTTTTGTAATATACGCAGAGCTGTTTTATATTGTTTTGTCTGGCAAAGACAATTTGCGTAATCAAGAGAAATATCAGTATTAGAAGGATTTAATCTGTTTGCCATAGAATAATATGCCGCAGCTTCTTTATAATCCCCTGTTCTTTGAGCACTCAAAGCAACTCTGTATTTTGCATAAACAGATGTAGGATCATATTGAGCGGCTTCTTTATAGTATCTTTCTGCATCTTTAAATTTTTTATTTAAATAACATAAGTCAGCGATAAAAATGTAATATTCATTTTTGTCGGGAGCAAGAGAAATAGCTCGTTTTGCAGATTCAATCGCTTGATCAAAGAGTTCATTTTCTCTATAAATCGTCGCTTTCATTATGTATGCGGTATCTGTATTGATATCTAACTCTAAAGTCTTTTCAATATTTTCCAATGCTTCCGAAAATTTTCTTTGTTTTACGTAAATTTCAGTCAAACTAACGTATGCAAATATGTAATTCGGGTCTTTTTTCAATATTCTGAAACATAAATCTTCCGCTTCGGAATAATTTCCTGATGAAATATTATAAGTTATTGCATCGCTCATGTATTCAATTGAATTAGGGTTATATTTAATTGCAAGGTTAATTGTTTCTAATGCTTTTTCCCACCATGCAAGTTTTTTATAGACTTGAGAACGAATGTATAAAGCATAATCGTTTTCAGGTTCTTTTTCCAAAACTTTTTTGAGAATTTGTTCTGCTGAGACTACGTCGTTTTCATCTGTCGCAATTCTTGCTTTTAAAGTAAGTGCATTTATATTATCAGGATTTATGGCAAGAATACCTTTAATTTTTTCTTTTGCTTTAGAAATTTGTTTCATTTGATAATAAACAAGTGCTAATGTATAAGCATAGAATAGATTATTAGGACTTAATTTTACGGCATTGTGATAGTTTTCTTCCGCTTCTTTCAAGAAACCGTTAACGGAATATGCTGTTGCCAGAGAGTAATAATACAGAGGATTCCTTGGATTTAAACGGCAAGCTTTACTGTAATATTCAATTGCTTCGTTTGTTTTATTTTCCGAAATACAAATATCTCCCAAAAGGGCAAATGTCTTATGATTCATTTTTGCATAGGAATTTGAAAGAAGTATTTTTGCGGCTTCTTTATATTGCCCTTCCTGATAAAGAAGATTTGCACAATTATAAACTATATCATAATCGGAGTTATCAAATTCTACGGCTTCTTTATATAATTCAAGGGCTTTTTTTGTATTTCCCAATGCTAAATATGAAGCACCTGTGTAATAATAAATAGATGCATTTTTGACATTTGAAAGATTATATTTTTCGAAATATTCAATAACCGCTTCAAAATCACTTTCCAAATACAAAAGATTCATCAATTCTGCTAAATATACAGGTTTAAGTTCTTTTTCACAAATGGAAATTAAAAGAGGTAGTGCTTTTGAAACAAGGTTTACTTGTTTATAAACATTTGCAAGTTTAAACTTTATGTTGATATTTTCAGTATCGTATAAAAGTGCTTGTTCGTAATATCTTATTGATTTTTCAAAGTTATTTAATTCAAAATAAAGCCCTGCAATTTCTGCCAGAACCTCAGAACTTTCCTGATCATATTCAAGTGCTTTATACAAGTATTGAATAGCTTGTTTAAAGTTTCCTGCAGCTTTGTATTCAAATGCTCTTTTTAGAATATCTGTTAATTCGTTTTCAACCATACTAATAACCCACTTTCAACCATGATAAAATTATAAAACTTATATCGGTTTTGGTAAAGTACAAAAATTGTAAACTACATTGTATATATGATAGTGTTATAATTTTGTATTATGAAACATTCATTCAAAATACATTTTCCCTATAAAGTTTCTCCAACACAAAAAGAAGCTGTAAATTCACTTGTAAAGGGTATAAATAACGGATATGATGCACAAACTCTTCTTGGAATTACAGGTTCCGGAAAAACTTTTACTATTGCAAATGTTATTGAAAAAATTCAAAAACCTACACTTGTTATTGCCCATAATAAGACTCTTGCGGCACAGTTATATAATGAGTTTAAAGAAATTTTTCCCGAAAATGCAGTTGAATATTTCATAAGTTATTACGACTATTATCAGCCCGAAGCATATATTCCGAGAACGGATACATACATAGAAAAAACAGCGTCAATTAATGACGAAATAGACAGACTAAGACATCATACGACAAGAAGTTTGTACGAAAGAAATGATGTTATAGTTGTTGCTTCCGTTAGTTGCATTTATGGGTTAGGACTTCCCGAAATGTATTTTAAAGGTGCTGTCACCATAAATGTCGGTGATTGTATAGAAAGAGATGATTTTTTGAGATATTTGACAGATGTAAGATATTCAAGAAATGATGTTGAACTTACTCGTTCTACCTTCAGGGCAAAAGGTGATTCTGTCGAAATTATGCCAACTTATGATACGAATGTTATTAAAATTTCTTTTTTTGGTGATGAGGTTGAAAAAATAATCAGAATAAATCCCGTAACAGGTGAAATTCTTGAAATTCCTGATAGTGCCGTGATTTTTCCTGCGGTACATTACCTTGCAGATGATGATGATAAAGAAACAACTTTGAAAATGATTAATCAGGAACTTCAATCTCAAATAGCATTCTTTGAAAGCGAAGGAAAACTTATTGAGGCACAAAGAATTGCCCAAAGAACCAGATACGATATGGAAATGATAAAAGAAATGGGCTATTGCAACGGAATTGAAAACTATTCGAGAATAATAGAAAGAAGAAATCCCGGAACTCCGCCTGCAACTTTGCTTAATTATTTTCAATCAGATTTTCTGACAGTTATAGATGAATCTCATGTAACAATTCCGCAACTTCGAGCAATGTATAACGGTGACCAATCAAGGAAAGAAACTTTGATAGAGTATGGATTTAGGCTTCCTTGCGCAAAAGATAACCGCCCTTTGAAGTTTGATGAATTTTGGAAATCTGTTAATCAAAAAATTTATGTATCGGCAACTCCGGGGGAATTTGAAAGAGAAACTTCCGAGCAGCTTGTTGAACAAATAATCAGACCGACAGGACTTCTTGATCCTGAAATTTTTGTAAGACCAACGAATAATCAAATAGATGACATAATAAACGAAATAAATATTACGGCAAAGAAAAAAGAGCGAATTTTAATAACCGCATTAACAAAGAAAACTGCGGAAGCAATTGCCGATTATTTAATTCAAGCAGGATTGAAATCAAGATATATTCACAGCGAAGTTACTTCAATCGAAAGGGTTGAAATTTTAAGAGATTTAAGACTCGGTGAATTTGATACCCTTGTCGGAGTAAACCTGTTGAGAGAAGGACTTGATATTCCCGAAGTATCACTTGTTATAATAACCGATGCGGATAAGGAAGGTTTTTTGCGTTCCGAAACAAGTCTTATTCAAACAATCGGAAGAGCTGCCAGAAATGCAAATTCAAAAGTAATTATGTATGCGGATAAAATAACCGATAGTATGAAATTTGCCATAGACGAAACAAACAGAAGAAGAAAAATTCAAACAGAATACAATAAACAACACAATATTGTTCCTAAAACAATTATCAAGCCAATAGACAATAACCTTCTTTCTGCTCTTGCAAACTACCGTAACGTAGAAGATGTAATTGCCGAAAATATGGCAGAAAACAATATCTCTCTCAAAGATTTACCAAAACTTATATCAAAATTAGAAAAAGAAATGAAAAAATCGGCGAATCTTTTAGATTTTGAAAGAGCCGCCGAAATTCGAGATAAACTTAAAGTTTTGAGAAATTTATCAGACTAAATCTTTTTGTTTTCATCGAGTATTTTTCCTGCATCATCATCGTAATCGATATCAAGGTTTGCAACCAAGTTTTCCATATAAATTTGTCCGAAATAATATAAACCTATAAGCAAATAAAACATTATGGCAAATATGATATAATAAACAAATATAAAATTTGTTAAACCAAACATTTTAAAAAGTAAAAACCCGATAGAAACCGTAAAAATTGAAAGTAAAGCTAAATAAAATAACAATACAAAGTTTTTATATAAGAAATCAGCAAAGTTTTTAAACATTCTAACTACGTTATATGCCTGAAAAGGATTCAACTTGTGTGAATACATTATAATCTGAATTTCAAACACAACCAATAACAAAAATTCAACAAGAGAAATAAGTCCTATTATAAAAGGTTCGGGAAAGCCTTTTGCAGTAGCAGTCTGATGAAGATAAACTCCTGCAAAGCCCATTAAGGCAGCCATAGGTCCAAGTGCAATAATTGTTCCCAGACCTACTGCAACAAATTGCAAAGGGTTAAAAACACCGGGAATTAATATGGGATTATCAACTATTTCATTGTGAATAGTGTATAAAATAAAACCTATATTATAAACTAACATAACAATTGTTAATATTGGCCATAAAGTATCCCAACCTTCAAATTTTACGAATAAAATTCTGTAAAGAGGGTATGCAAAACAACCTGCCAAAACCAATACTTTTAAAAAAGAATATTTAGAGGCTACAATCGTTCTTATTGAATCGAACCCTGATGCCATATATTTCTCCTTCTGATTATAAAAATTATTACTTGAATATTATACATCAATTAAATGATTAAGTGAAGTTAAGTATTATTTAATATATATAAGGATATGTTTAAAACAATATACAAAACTTAAAGTTAATCAGTATGAAATATTTTTTTAAAATCTTAATAATAATCGCAATAATATTCTTAAAAGGGGCTTTCGTATTAAGTTCCGAAAACGAATATTCAATGGACAGGATTGATTATTCTTCCGATTTGGAAGAACAAATTACGGTCGACGAAGAGTTATTTACAAAAGATATGTATTCATCTAAAGATTACGATGAGTATGTAGTTTATACTTTTGAAGAAAATGAAGACGAAAATAATGAAAATGCAATAGTTTTAGATAAAAACAATATTAGTTATCATAGTCCTGTGACAATTAAAACAAGAATTGAAAAATCATATACGGTAAATCGAGTTGAAGCATTTAATACTTTTTGGGACGATTCAAAGAATTTTAGAACAATTTTATATACAACACCTTCAATATTGGATACGGTTCCTTCAATAATACAAGAATCTCATTACAGGTTTAATATCAATGAATATTCAAGAATAGATTGGGGGCATGCCGCACTATCCTCTCACAATGGCATGACGATTGGCTTTATCGACAAGATGGAAAACAGTTACGATAGCGGTTTGAAATTTACGTCAAAATTTGGAAATATAAATTTTTCAAGTGCTATATATGAATCTCTAGAAACTCACAATCCATCAGGCGGAATACTATTTTCAACAGACGAGTTAAAGTTTAAATCTCATAAAGGTTCCTTAATTTTAGGTGGCGGCGTTTATGCTACGGATTATATAAATGATAATCCTAAAAATGCAGGTGGTATATTCTCAAAATATAATTACGGAAGATTTTCTATTGGCATGCAAATTGCTCAAAACAGTTATTCCGACAGAAAAAATAAATACGGAACTGCTTGTTATCTTTATCCGTCCTTTAAAATTAATGATTCTTTGACTTTAATAGCCGGTCTTGCGGGATTTTTTGATGAAAACTATGCAAGAGAAGAGATAGGTATTGTTTACAAACCTGTTTTAAATAATCCTAATGAGTTTTCTATATCCCTAAAGGCAACTTTTTATAACGGAGAAGGAATCACAAACAAACAAAGAATTAAATTGAAAACAGAATTTAAACTATAAAATTAAAAAATATGATTTTTTTAGTTTACTAATTATAATCAAATTGAGAGAGATAAAAATGATATAAAAATCAAATGTAATATGAAGAAATGTAACAAAAATTAAAGAAAATTTTTATAAATACCGATATATTAGTTGAGATAGTATAGAAATGTCTAAAAGTCAATAAAGACAGGAGTTAGAATTGGGTATCCCTTTTATTGATATACATATACAAAGAATGATGAATTTTTTGGGTTTTGCCCAAAATTATATTATTAAGAACAACCCTATAGTTGCTATAATTGCTAGTCTTGAGTCGACTTTGCGTGATTTTTTGACGTTCGGAAAAAAGATGAAAATGGCAAAATATCGTGTAAACTATCAGCAATATAAATTTAATCAAATGCAGGAATTAATAGCACAAAATAATGAGCATGTGTTTTTAAAGGGAAGAACACTTAACGAAATCAGATAAAGGACAAAATTATGGGATTTTTACTACATTTTGCAAGAGCATTACAAATAAAATCAAGACAATCGCAAGTACAACTTGAGATGATGCAAATAAGTAATCAACAAGATTCGATTGCAAACAGAATTTCAATGATGGATCAGATGGGAAGTTTTGTTGATAAAGAAAATCCCGGAATTCAAATGATGCAATTCACGAAGCAAATGTTGGTATCAATGAGTAATGCATTGGATTTGAGGTTGAAACATCTTCAAACGAGAGCGCAAGCGTTATCTGCGGAAGAACAGGCTCTTGACAAAGTTCTTCCCGATGAAATTGCAAAATCGGCGCCTAAATATTGTGCATAACGGTTTAAAAATAAGTTTAATTATTAAAAAAGGCATGCAAATGCCTTTTTTTATGCAATAATAATTAAGTAATATTTTATTGATTTGCGAAAATGAAAGTAACCATTGAAGAATTAAACCAATCCGAAAGCGGAAATATAGATTTTGAATTTGAGGAAGATTTTGAAGAAATAAATCTTGTATCTCCTGCGAAAGTAAAATTAACCGTATCAAGAATAGGCGGCGGTTTTATAAATGTAAAAGGAAAAGTTTTTGCGAAGTTAAATGCCGTTTGTGACAATTGTTTGAAGGAATTTATCTATAAAATTGATTGCGACATTGATGAAACTTTTGCCGAAAACACTTTGTATGACGAATATAAAGAGGAAACAGAAATAAAAGACGGGTTTTTTGCGGTTGATCTTAACGGAAGCGGAGAAATAGATTTAAGTGATTTAATTTATCAATCCTTAATATTATCTATACCAAATAAACTTGTTTGTGATATAAATTGTATAGGCGGTGAATTATCGAAGTATATAAAAAATGATTTGCCGGATCCAAGATTAGAAGTATTTAAGACAATAAAGACAGAAAAGGAATAGAAAAATGGCAGTTCCAAAGAAAAGAACGGGTGCATCAGCCCAAGCACACAGAAGAGCAAACTGGAAAGCAACAATCCCCGCAACAACAGTATGTAAAAATTGCGGAGCAACTATATTGCCTCATACAGTATGTCCGGAATGCGGACAATACAAAGGTGTTGTTGCAAGTAAAAAAGCGGTAGCGGTATCAACGGAAACTACAACGGAAGAATAGTAGGAAATACACAATGACGAGAATAGCAATAGATGCCATGGGCGGAGATTTTGCTCCACAGGCGATTGTAGAAGGTGCTGTCTGGGGTTCTTATGAGTATGAAGTACCTATTGAACTTGTAGGTCCAGAAGATAAAATACTCAGAGAATTAGACAGAATTAAACAAGAGGGAATTCTTTTCGGCGGAAGAGGTATATTTAAGCCAAAAAGGATTAAAATTGATCCCGATAAATTGGATATAAAAATCACTAATGCTACTGAAATAATTGAAATGGGCGAAGCTCCCGGACAAGCGATAAGACGTAAGAAAAATTCGTCAATAGTTCTTTCAGTTGCGGCGGTTGCGAACGGAAGTTCAGATGCGGTTGTTGCGGCCGGTTCAACGGGTGCTGCAATGGCGGCAAGTTTATTTGGATTAGGTAGATTGCCGGGAATTGAAAGACCTGCAATTTGTTTGACATTGCCCTCAATGAAAAAGCCTTTTATTCTTATTGACGGTGGTGCAAATGCAAACAGCACTCCCGAAATGCTTTTCCAATTCGGTATTATGGGTGCAACTTATTCAAAAACCGTTCTCGGAAATGAAAACCCGAGAATCGGAGTATTGAATATCGGTGAAGAAAGAGGAAAAGGAAACGAACTTGTAAACGCCGCATATCAAATGTTTGAACAAAAGAAAGAACATTTGAACTTTATCGGAAACGTTGAAGGTAAAGAAGTATTTTTAGGTAATTGTGACGTAATAGTTTGCGACGGATTTGTAGGAAACGTTGCATTAAAAACTATTGAAGGTGCTTCTTCAATGTTGTTCTACATGATAAAGAGTGAATTTACAGTAAATCCGATATCTTCTATAATCGGAGCATTAGCAAAACCGTTTATGAAGAAGATTTATAAGAAAATAAATTATGAAGAATTCGGCGGACAGTTATTGCTCGGTGTAAAAGGTACGACAGTAATCTGTCACGGTCGTTCTTCCGCTTATGCAATTAAAAATGCGGTAAGAGTCGCAAAAGAAGCGGTAGAAAAAGAAGTAAACAAAAAAATCGAAGCATTTTACAGAGCAACTTTAGATGCTTAATATATATAATATTATTAAATATATTAAATATATTATATTAATGTTATACTGATTCGGAATAAGAAATTATTCCGAATTATTTTATATAAAGGGTAAAAAAATGGGCAAAACAGCATATATTTTTCCGGGACAAGGAAGTCAAATTGTCGGAATGGGAAAAGATTTTTATAACCAATTTGATGAAGCAAAAGATGTTTATAAAAAATCTGACGAGGTTTTAGGATATAGTATTTCAGATATTTGTTTTAACGGAGATACTGAAACTCTTAATAAAACAAAGAACACTCAACCTGCTATTTTAACGACTTCTTTAGCGATTTTAGAAGTTATAAAGAAACAATATGCCGCACAAGTGAGTGCAACTGCGGGACATTCATTAGGGGAGTATGGTTCTTTGTTTTTAGCGGGCGTACTGCCTTTAGAAACTGCCATAAAAATAACGAGCGAAAGAGCAAAAT
>Ga0256407_10008594_pt1 | contig 14909 bp, 13 predicted proteins | sample RumenRJG_04DNA_FD_193489 | JGI IMG/M metagenome (GOLD analysis project Ga0256407, IMG submission 193489) | Bovine rumen microbial communities from Lethbridge, Alberta, Canada - RJG_04 | ecosystem: Host-associated > Mammals > Digestive system > Stomach > Rumen | place: Canada: Alberta... | reverse complement strand
CTATGGTCGCTTTGCTTGCAAAGAATTTCACAAATTATGGCTGCGCAGCCAATTCGTGTAATTCGTTGCATCTTTAGATGCATTCGTGAAATGCTAGTCTGCATAGATAAAATTCGTGTAATTCGTGAAATTCGTGGTTTAAAAGAAAGGGTGGAAAACTTCAGTTAAAGTATTTGAAACGCAAAAACGGAATATATGGAAATGAGAAAGATTCTAACTGTGAGTTTGCTACTGCTTGTCATAGCGACGAGTGTGATGGCACAAAGTAAAACGTTCTGTATTGCCAAGGACGGGAAGACTGCGGCAATCGTGGTGGACGAACAAGACTGGAAGGGCGTCATCCGCGCTGCCAACAATCTTGGCGATGACGTCAGGAAGGTATGTGGTACGCCGAGTGAGGTCATAGCACATACATCTTCCATCTTACCACATACCTCTTCCATCGTGGTTGGTACCATCGACAAGAGCCGTCTTATCGATAGGCTCATCAAGCAGAAGAAGCTTGATGTGAAGAAGATTAAGGGACATTGGGAGGGCTATGTCATCGATGTAGTTGACGGTAATCTCGTCATCGCTGGCAACGATAAGCGTGGTACCATCTTTGGCATCTACGAGATATCGCGTCGCATAGGCGTGTCGCCTTGGTACTGGATGGCCGATGCCCCTGTGGTACATCAGAATGAGTTGTATTACGACGACGGCTACGAATACGACTGGCCTGCAGTGAAGTATCGCGGAATTTTCATCAACGACGAGTGGCCCTCGTTCGGCACGTGGTGTCAGAAGCACTTCGGTGGCGTGAACTCCAAGGCTTACGAGAAGATCTTTGAGTTGCTGCTGCGCCTGAAAGCCAACTACTTCTGGCCCGCCATGTGGGCTACAGCCTTCAACGAGGATGACCCTGAGTCGCCCCGTCTGGCCGACGAGATGGGTATCGTCATGGGCACCTCGCACCACGAACCCATGATGCGTTCTCACCGCGAATACCTGAAGCGTAAGGACGAGGTAGGTCCTTGGGACTACGCTACGAACAAGGAGCGTGTAGATCAGTTTTTCCGTGAGGGTATGGAGCGCAATAAGGCGTACGATAACCTCGTGACTATCGGCATGCGTGGCGATGGCGACGTAGCGATGGGCAAGGGCGACGACCAGGAGAATATGAAGACGCTACAAAACGTCATAAAGGGGCAGCGCAAGATTATCAAGGACATCTACGGACGCGAGGATGCCGTACCACAGCTCTGGGCTATCTTCACCGAGGTACAGCGTTATTATGATGCCGGCTTCACCGTGCCTGATGACGTGACGTTGCTGTTCTGCGACAACAACTAGGGCTACATCCGCCGTATGGGCACCGAAGCCGAGCGCAAGCGCAAGGGCGGACTAGGCCTCTACTACCATATCGACATGAATGGTGGCCCGTGGAATGACCGTTGGGTGAACACTACCACCGTTCCAAAACTACGCGAGCAATTGAACCTCGCCTACAAGAGTGGCATCGACCGCATCTGGATTATCAACGTGGGCGACCTGAAACCCAAGGAGATGCCCATCTCGTTCATCATGGACTATGCATGGGAACCAGAGATTGAACCCGGAGACGAGCAAGGATGGTTGCAACAATGGACACAATCGGTGCTCGGCGGTATCTCCAAGGAAGATGCCAAAGAGGCTGCCGACATCATTGCCCGCTATTCGAAGTATAACCTCTGGCGCAAGCCCGAAGTACAGGTTCCAGGCCTCTTCAACTACGAGGAGATGCTGCATCTGAACAATCTGTGGCAGTCGCTTGTACTACGTTGTGAGGCTTTGAAGGAGCGTATTCCCGCTGCGTCGCAGGATGCTTTCTATCAGTTGGTCTACTACCCCGCTGTGGCAAGTGCCGGCGTGGCGATGATGTATAACGCCGCCACGATGGGCGACAGCCTCACCGTCTGCGATCTTATGGCGAAGGATCAGCGACTCACCGATTATTATAACAAGGAATTGGCTGGCGGCAAGTGGGACGGCATGATGCTCGACAACCATATCGGCTACACGCAGTGGAGTATCCCCGACAAGAACCGCCATCCCATGAGCCTTGGCTACAAAGTCGACCACAGACTATTGGCGGCGAACGCCACCCCGTCAAAAGAATACGCCATCCCTGCTATCGATTTCGTCAATAATGCCCGTGAGGTGAACCCCTGTCTGCATAGTGATGGCTGGACGATACTGTGGGGCCTTGGTCGCGGGGACGGCTGTATGGGTGCCGACAATGTGATGAAGAGTTATCCCAAGGGCGACGGTCCTGTGCTGGAGTACGACATTGACCTCTGCCCTACCGACGGCAAAGGCACTGTGGCCATCGGCATCCTGCCCACACAGGATGTCTATCCTGCCCGTGGCCTGCGTCTTGGCGTACAGATAGACGACTGGCACATGGCGACCGTCGATGCCCGTCAGGGCTTCCACGACGAGTTCCGCGAGTACACGCCTCAGAACCTCGCGCAGTCGAAGAAGCTGAAGCCCCTGCCGCCACACAACAACCTTTTGCTCAGCGGCTGGAAGGATGGGCGCAAGATGCTCCGTCGCGACGAGGTATTTGATAATATCCGCTGGCTCGAGGTCAACTTCGGCAATATCTCTGCGGGTAAGCACAGGCTGAAGCTCATCATGATTGACCCCGAGATTGTGGTGGAGAGCATCGTCGTTAACCCCGACAACAACCGCTATAGCTATTTCGGAAAATAATATGGATTTCAAAGGAAAAATAGCCGTAATAACCGGTGGTGCACAGGGCATCGGACGGTGTATTGCGGAAGAGTTTCAGAAAGCTGGCGCTACGGCTTGTGTGATAGATAAGCAGCAGGGCGACCACTTTGTTGGCGACCTTGCGGACAAACAAGTGTTGGAGCAGTTCGCTAAGGAAGTGATAGACCAGTACGGCCATGTGGATTTCCTCGTCAATAATGCCCTGCCGCTGATGAAGGGCATCGACGAGTGCAGCTACGAGGAGTTCCAATATGCCATGAGCGTAGGCGTGACGGCACCGTTCTACCTCGCCAAACTCTTCGCCCCGCATTTCGCCGAAGGTGCTGCCATCGTGAACATCTCGTCTTCGCGCGACCGAATGAGCCAGCCGCAGACAGAGAGCTACACGGCTGCAAAGGGCGGCATTGCGGCACTGACCCATGCGCTTGCCGTAAGTATGGCGGGCAAGGTACGCGTGAACAGCATTTCGCCTGGTTGGATTGACACCGCCTACACCGTTTACGAGGGTCCCGATGCCGTGCAGCAGCCTGTCGGGCGTGTGGGTAATCCCTTGGATATTGCAAACATGGTGCTCTATCTCTGTTCCGACAAGGCAGGCTTCATCACAGGCGAGAACATCTGCATCGACGGTGGCATGACCCATCAGATGATATACCATGGCGACCATGACTGGACTTTGGCATCAAAAACGGATAATAGTGTTTAACAACATAAAAACAATAGTGACTTATGAAAAAGATTTTATCAGATTTGACCTTCGGTCGAGCCTACTCACGCTCGGCAGAACACAAGCGAACTTGGCTCTGCTCTCGCTTAATCGTAGCCTTGTCAGTATTGCTCACATTGACAGCCTGCAACAGTAACGAACCAAAGGCTGAGTCCGCAGCAACAACTGACGGGAAGGCCATCGTAGAGAACATCATGACGCGTACCAGCATCAGGCAGTACACGGATCAGGCCATCAGTGCCGACACGGGGCTTAGAAGCACTACCGTGGGCTACCAGTACAGCGAGATCATCCGTGTCATCGTCTGTGTATTCCTATGTGGCGGCAGCTGTATGGAAGACCTCTGTCAGTTCCTGAAGGACTACCTCGTTGAGCGTCCGCATACCCGCGTACCAAGTGCAGACACGGTGCTTCGCGGCATCAGCGAGCTTGCCACGGAGAACATCAGCTACACGGCTGAGACGTCGGGCAACACCTACGACTTCAACACGGCAGCAAGCCTGACGAACTGCTCCTGACGTGCCGAGCGGTGCGAGAGCCTCTTCGGCGTGGAGGCAACCTCCAGCGTGAAGCGTTTCGTGTTCCGCTTCGTCACCCTTCCGGCAAAGTGGGTCAGGACTGCACGCAAGGACGTGCTCAACATTTATTCAGGGCGGCCCTACGGACTTTGTTCGCCCACGGGTAGGAAAAAACACCTTCGAGGACTTTACTTTGACCCCAAATCAATTTGGGGAAAGAGGAAGTTTTGACTCCAATATGACAGCTTGTAAATCTTTGTTACTTTTCCAGGGCAGGCTACCCATTACCCCAACATTGGCAAGACTTGTAGCTCATCTAAAAAAATACTGCGGATTTTGGGAGAAATACACTATCTTTGTGCACGTCAAGACCACATACTGCTCTCATAAGCCTAAAATTGGAGGATTCACAAATAAAATACATGCTATAAACAGCACACCTCAAAGATACAACAAAAATGTGACTCAGAGCACAAAAAGATAGGACTAAGCGTATGTGAGCCTTGATTTCTAACTTTTCGGAGCTATTTATTCACATTTTTATCTCGACTGGCTTATAATCTCGAAAATTTTATCTAAATTTGCACAGAAAAAAAGAAATGTCTGTTGCCCGCGACGTTGTGAAGCGGGACTTAGAGAAGGGTACTAAATGAACAAGTATCGACTGTATAGCATCGGACACTCCAATCAGTCGCAGGAAGATTTTCTAGAGTTGTTGAAAAGCCATGATATCAATTGTGTCGTGGATGTTAGGAGCGTGCCCGCCAGCAAGTATACGCCGCAGTTCAATATGGATCCTCTGAAATGGTTTCTTAAGAGTCACGACATTCAGTACCTGCATTTCGGAGATGAGTTTGGAGCTCGCCGGACTGATTGTTTAGATGCTGACCATCAGGTGAATTTTGAACTGGCAGTTGAAACGCCGAACTTCAAGCATGGCGTGGAACGATTGATGAAAGGTCTGGAGCAAGGCTTTCGTATTACGCTGATGTGCTCGGAGGCCAATCCATTAGAGTGTCATCGGTTCTCGCTTGTCTCCCGCTTTTTCTACGACAACGGCCTTGACGTGCAGCACATATTGAAGGGAGCGGAACTGGCATCGCATAAGTCCCTGGAAGAAGAGATGATTGCGGAGTTCATACGTTCAAGGAAATATCATGTTCCTGAGGTCGACGAACTCTTTGGTTCATACACATCAGAGAATCAGCGGCGCGACGCTTATAGGCAGAAGAATAGGGTAATTGGTTTTCGCCTGATGCCGTCAGAGGAGGAAGAATAAAGAATGGAGGCACATTTCATTTGTCTGGCTAATTCTCTGAAGCGTGGCGGGCGATGCATCGCTGGTGTGGAAGTCGTGTTGGACGGAGAACGGCGTTGGACGGTCATAAGGAAACATGATGGCAGTCCCAAATGGGTTCGGCCTATTGACAAAACGACTGAATTCGGCGAGATTTTAATAGGCGAGGCACGAACGATTCCACTACTGTCAATAGTCAAGTTGACTGACGTGGTGCCGATTCCATATCAGGCGCATCAAGAGGATGTACATTATTCGATGATGATGGTCGTTGGGCGGGTTCCGGCATCTGTACAGGTTCTCAGCCAGTTTGTTGACACGGCTCACCCTGTCATCTTCTATGGCACTGACCGTGCCATCGACATTCCTACCTACGCTGCTGCTGACCATTCACTGATGTTCGTACATGCCGATACCGCTGAAATTGTGAGCGAGGTCAAGGAGGACAAGACACGCTACAGGATGCTACTCGGATATAACGGTGTGACATACGACCTTTCTGTGACCGACCCAGATTTTATCGACACGCTCAACTGCGGTCGTGCCAGCATTGGTGAGCAATCCAATGTTTACGTTACACTTTCACTCGGCCTTGTCTATGAGGAACGGCATCACAAGCTGGTGGCAGTTGTAGTCGTCCCTACAAGTGAAACGAGTGGGAGTGTCATTATCGAGGATCTGGTTGAAGCCATTGAAGCAGACACCCGACCGTTCACACAAAGAAGAGCGCAGAAGCGTTAGACGGGCATTCATTGTTCCGTGTCAGGACGGCCTCGCCGTTTGTTTCCGTCGGAAAAACGGCGGCGAGGACTTCATGCCGCTCGATGAGAAGAGCATTGGAAAGGCTTGGGACAAGGTCAATCTGAAGCAGTCGGTCGTGGTGAGGTATAAAGACGGGAAGCAGAAACTAAGGATTCGGTGTCGCAAATCCTCTGTATTCACAATTATCATTGCTTTGTTCTTATTTGTTTGTGCAAAGGTACGAGTTTTCCTTCGTTTATTCGTTAATGTGCGAAAGTTTTACTAATTTTGCGCACATAAATATAATATCAAAATGCAAACGATAGAACAAATAGGCAATGCGGAATTGTTGAAGAGGAAGAAAACGCTATTTCTCTGTTCTAAGCGGACGCCAATAGAAATGTACGGACAAGTGTTCCAATTTGTTAGCAGCAGAGCCAGATACAAAACGTGAACGTTGGACGGTGGCCATTTATACACGCATCCGTTCCATTACACTTCCTGAAGATGTCTTGAAAGGTCGTGAGCAACCGCTATCCAGATTTTGTGTTTTGCTATCAGCATTCGTATTGTTTCGCTGTTGAGTGTAAATGGCGGGAACGGCTGACTGCGAATATCGAAAAGGACTTGTTTTCAACTGAGAACCAGACGTTTCTCCGCAAGGCGACGGCTCTGCACCAGTGCCGCGTGAAGGAGGACGAGGCGTGGAAGAAGACCATTAACGCCATGATGGACTTGCTGCCTTCTGACGAGCTGACGGCACTGTACACACAGTTGAAGGGCTTCGAGTTGTGTCCGAGTTAGCAATGTGACATTCTTAGCTCGGATTTGTCTTTTTCTGGTTAGTTTATGACATTGCGAGGTCAAATCAGGCTGATTCTTGTTACTTTGTGATGCAGTGAGTTAGAAAAAGGCTGCTTTGATTTGATGGTTGGGATTGCAAATCCTTCCAACGTGTTTTACTCGCTCCAATCCTCCTGAGTCTTGCGGACGTAGGTCTTGCCTCAGAATTTACTGATCTCAGCCATGAATGATGGGCGGCGGCGATAGACCTCGCGGAAATGTTCTGCCAACTCGTGGGCTGCAGTATTTCCGTTCTCCAGTTTCAGCATGGCTTCCATGGAATTGCGTATGTGGCTGTAATGTTTGGCTCCCATTTTCCTTGCGGCATAGTCTTTCAGCATGCTGACATACTCCGTCAGGAGTTCTTCGGAATGGGTTGACTTCAAATGATGGGCATAACTGTCGAACATGTCCAGCGAATGGTGATTGGCATCCATGAGCAGGGCGAAGAGCCGTTCCCGGTCTTGCTCCTCGACATAGATGTCAGCCTCTATGCTGGAACTGTACCCAGAACACGTCGGTTGAGACATTGTAAATCTCATCCCAGTTCGTCACATAATAACTGTGCCAACGGTCGCCGATGTTTTTCTCCTCGCCAAAGGCATCCTCAAGCCAGGCAATGAAGTCGGCGGCAGAGTCCTCATCCTCGATGAACCGCTCGTTAAGAAAAGTGGTTAGTTCTTTATTGAACTTTTTATCCTTGCGGGCATAGTCCAGACAGAACTCCCGCAGGTCTTCAAGTGTTGCCAGTGGCATTAGGTCTTTGATTTGCTTCATAATAAATCCTTATTCCTGCAAAAGTACAACATTCTGCCGAATAATCGGCGTTTTTTTTGACAATTATTTCATCCTTCCACCGTCCGCTCCAACAATTCTGCTGCAATCTTCGGACTGACGAGCCGCATGAGGCTATTGTCCTCACGGTCATTCGAAAGGAGGTTCATGCTACCGTACCAAACGAGGGACTGGTCGATGACGGCATAGCGTTCATAGCAATGGCTCTCTGTATTGGCCTGAATACCTACAGCCCCCATCTGATTCAGCAATTCTTTGTGATGTTCCCGGCCATCCTCAGGATACTCTTCTGGACTCAGCACAAATAGCTTGATAGTCACGCCCCGCTTCTGAAGATCCTCTGACTGGCTGACAAGCCATCCAACTTTTCTTGAACTCAGGAACGGGCTGGAAATAACGATGCTCTTCTCAGCAGCAAGAACATCCTTTTCAAACACCTCCCAATAACCGACACCGTCGAAGATGGAATTACTCACCTCCTGTTTGTCCACCACTTCTGCACACACCTCAAAGCCTATCTTCTTGTACGTCCTCAGTCGCCTATGATACATCCTCTCCAAGACGGGGATATGTTGGTCAATATAGTCGAAGATGATGACATCCTTCTTTCCCTCATAATCACGGTTCAACCGTCCGGCATATTGTTCCACATTTCCTTCAAACGATATGGGCATGGCCAGCAGCATGGTGTCAAGCCTTGGGTAATTGAAGCCCTCTCCGATATACTGTCCAGTAGCAACAATAATCATACTTTCATTCCGACTCACAGCAGCCATTTTCTCCCTCAATTCGGCACGTGACTTCAAGCTCTTTCCTCCCTGTAGGAGAAACACATGGTCTGCCGCTCCCTGTAACTGACTATGCATCGCTTCCGCATGCTCTCTGTACTTGGTCATCACCACTGGGGTGCGACCTTTCTTGACACAATCCACTGCATCGGCCACAATCTGCATGTTCCGCATTTCGCTGCCGACAATCAGCCGGTATAACTCTGAGATATGCCTGTCTTCGGAAGATGAGAGGTCAACTGTCCGTGTGAAACGTGGATAGACATAATGGCCTATCCCCTGCTTTACTGCCCGTTCCTTGGCGGTATATCGATGCAGTATTGGCCCTAACTGCATAAGCAGTTTGCGTTCCTGCTTATCGCCCCGCTTCACGGTAGCACTCATGCCATAGACATAATGGGCAGACGATGCCCGAAGTACGTTCTCAAAAGTAGCCGCTGCTGCATGGTGACATTCGTCAACGATAATCATCCCATAATCGCGCACCATCGGATTGATGTCATCCGCCTTTCCCAACGAGCCTATCATGGCGATGTCGATAATTCCCGTCGCCGCCTTTTTCTGAGAGGAGAAGGTACCAATGACGGAATTACGCCGTTTGGTCTGTCCTTTCGGAGTGATATAGGTTGGAAGCTCTTCATTGATAGTCAGAAATCGCTCTAAGTCCCTGACCCAGTTGTTCATGATTTCGACAGTATGCACCAGCACCAGCGTATTTACCTTTCTCTTGGCAATCAGATTAGCTCCGATGACCGTTTTGCCGAAAGCCGTAGCTGCTGCGAGCATGCCCATATCATGTAACAGCAATCGCTCTGCTGCAACTGCCTGTTCAGGATACAGTTCACCGTTGAAAGAAACGTTAATCGTCCTTCCCTCCTGCCTCTTGTCCACGATGCTATATGGAATCTCTGCATCGGACAAATGTTTTTTCAGTTCATCAAGGCATCCTTGCGGCAGAACAATATAATCGCCTTCGTCATAACCGTCATAAACTATGCGTGGTGTTTCACGCGTAGAGAAACCTAATGCCAGGTTCTGGAAGAACTGCGGATTTGAATAGGCGGCCAGCCTCCTGATGGCATTTTGAAGGCGCGGCTTCAAATTCTGCCTGTCGATGTATATGCCATCAGAGAGAGTCACCTTTACAGGCCCGTTGGCATCCTCAATCTTGAAGTGCCGGACTGAAGGTTTGGGATTAGCGCCAAAGAGAAGCAGGTTTCCATCCTTATGGTCATCCACTTTATCACTCTGGAACAACTCCATCGTATGATCCTCTGGGCACCAAAACCTGATGTAGGCATCTACCTCAGCCTCAGACAACTTCCGCGTATGCAGCAACTTGCCCCATTGGTCATGATAGGGTCTCCATAATTCATCTACAAAAGCACTGTTGCCCTTGCGAAGTGCCTGCCCCTGAAAAGGAAGGGCGATGAGATTCCCTAACTTCCCTTCTGGAAGACAGTCCTGCATCGGCATCATTCGGTCATAGTAACGAAAGCTTTTGAGACTCACCGACTCTGCACCTTTGGCAAGCAACGCCTCACCAAATCGTCGCACCTTCGCGGCCTGAATGGCCTCGCTGAAGAATATCCAGACATGAGCACCATTGCCCGAACGGGAGCGTTCAACCAGCGCATCGACTCCCACCGACAAGCAAATCTCCCGTAGCGCATCCACTTCTTGCTCCCAGTCCTTTGAGGAAGCCGTATTCTCATCGTGATTGTCAAAGTCGAAAACCAAAAACCAGCACGTCCCATCCGGGAAAAGCGGATAGAGGCCGATGACATCCGTACAATCTTCCTTTCTGCCGTTCAGATGTTCCAAGATAGCCGAAATCCTCAGCTCCTTATAATCCTTGGCCGGACAGTCTTGACACTTCACTTTTTCTCCGCTCTTCTTCGGACACGTCCCCGTTTTCCAGAAATTATTACACTGTGTATAGTATCCCTTTTTCGGCCCCCGCCTCACATACACATCCTTGCGCCCTCGGAAGTAGGAATAGAACTGGATGGCATGCTCAGCCGTCAAAGCGGGAAACTCTATCTCCACAGGCCGCTCCCGCCTGACGGCTTCGGCAAACGCATCATAGTCATACGGTATTCTGTTTTCATCCAGCAGTCCCTTCAGATACCGTATTTCCGACTCTAACCGTGCGATATGGTTGTCCTCTGTATTCACAGTTTCACTTGTTTGCCATTTCTCTATTATTGCTTGCAAAAATAAACATTTTCCCGCAAAAAGCAAAGGATATATACCTTATTTAATATAATTTGTTTGGTGATATGGCAAAGTTTGAGTAATTTTGCAGCCAAAGAACGGAAAACATGTCACGCGAACAAATTATAGCCAAGCATAAGAGCCTTTTCTGGTACACCCCGGAAGCCGAGAAACATAACATCAGCGATGCCCTACTCGTGGAGCGCATCCTCAACGACGGAACGCTCGACGATTACCGCGAACTCGTCAACACGCTTGGCGGTAAGCGCGTGGCCGAGGTTTTCTTCTCAGCCACAGGCCGTCAGAAGCAGAACTACTATCCCGAAATCTACCACTTCTTCTCACTAGTCCTCAGGAAATATGCATAGCGAGATACTCAACGACCGACAGACCGAGCTGCTACCGTTGCTGGCGCAGTTCCGCCGCGAGTACTACCTTGTGGGAGGAACGGCCATCGCCCTCTACCTCGGCCACCGCCGCAGCATCGACTTTGACCTGTTTAAACCCTCGGCCATCAACCACAAACGCAACCTTGACAAGATTGCGGCCACGCCGTTCGCCCACACCGTCACCCGCCGCGTCGCCGAGCAGATGAACCTCATCGTCAACGATGTCAAGCTGACCTTCTTCCAATACCCCTTCCCCGTAGAGCCTACCACCAGGTTCGAGACATACTTCCGCCTACCTTCGCTGCTTCAGTTGGCTGCCATGAAGGCATACGCCCTCGGCCGCCGCTCCAAGTGGAAGGACTACGTAGACCTCTACTTCCTCTTGCGCGACCACTTCACCATTGCCGACATCACGGCCTGCGCCACTCAGCTCTTCGGCGAACTGTTCTCCGAGAAGATGTTCCGTTCTCAGCTCTGCTATTTCGATGACATCGACTACACTGAGGCCGTGGACTGGCTCATTCACAATCCACCAAGCGACAACGACATCAAGCAGGCCCTCACAGAGATTGCTGTGCAGGGAGTGGAGGGGCTGTAAGAAATACTATAAGAAGCACAGGGCGGGAAAGGCTACGGGTAGGCGAACGGAGTTCAGGAATGACTGAGGCCGGGGATGTCGGCGGGGGTTCCCGCCCTTTTTTTACCAATTTGATACTTTTAACGGCAAAAGCGAATGTGTTTGCAGAATTATTCGTATCTTTACACCCACAGAACAATAGAACATTCAAGCGCATGGATTCAATATTCATTATCCAGGGCATCCTGATTTACATCTACGCCTTCGACCACCGCTCGACCTCTGGTCGCTACCGTAGGGACGCAAGAACCCGCTGCACATCCACGTGCGCAGCGGCACGGACAACTTCTCCATCACCTAAACGGCTCAGTTGCAATAGTCCGTGGATGAGCTGGCACACCATTCTTCCCAAATAATACCCGTAAACGATACATATTTGAGATAGAATGTGTACCTTTGTACCTTGGCAAAGATTAGTAACACATTCGACAGCACGTCTCTGCTTCAGTATATGTTCCCCAAGGACATGCTGAAGTACTTTGAGATAACCAACGTCGAGGAGGAACATACCGGCAAGTATGATGAGACGAAGACGGAGATAGTCTTTCTTCACGTTTACATGGACGAGCGTGACTTGCGAGACGAGGAGTGGCACGATCTGAAGCCTAACGGTTTCACGGAGACGAGGATTATCCATGACTTCCCTCTTCGTGAGTTGAAGGTGGTGCTCCATGTGCGCCGTCGCAGATGGCTGGCTGAGGATGGCGGTAACGTCATTCTGAACCGCATTCCATTGGCCGCCGAGGGCACGGGTTACAGCGCAGAGTTCGCTGCTTTTTTAAAAGAAGCTCTTGGATACGTACCTGGTGACGGCCCGTTCCGTTGGTCGCTTCTTCAAGATATGCGGGAACAGTTTGGAGCGCGCCTACAAGCACCACCTGAGCGGTTTCGAACAGTGGGACCAGAAGGAACACGCTGAGGACTGGATGCTCTTGTCAGAGAACTTCGACGAGCAGATGAGCATTGACGAGTCGATGCTCTGAGATGACCTCTTCACCTTCTTCTCACGCAAGGCTGGCAAGGGCAGGCAGGGTACGCTTGCCACAGTAGTCAGGGGTACAACAGCCGACGAGGTGGTGAAGGTGCTCATGCAGGTGCCCGAGGAAATCCGTAAACCTAAACCTTAAACCTGTTTTTTTTCTTGACCGAACTCCTGTCTTACGGTGTTGAATGTTAAAAGTGGACTCCAGATTCGCATATTTACCCGAAAAAGTTTGTTTGATTGGAAAACATTGCCTATTTTTGCAGTCGTAAACATACAACATTGTAGTGTTATACAAAATATTATAATACAAACTATCAGAAAAGTAAAGTAAATATGACTGATTATTCTGATTATTCAGCACCTGAACTGGTGAAGATGCTTGGCAGTCGATTTAAGGACTACCGGCTGAGGGCCAACATGACACAGAAGGAGGTTGCAGAAATGGCTGGACTCTCCGTTCTGAGTGTCTATAGGTTTGAGAATGGAACTGTGACAAGCATTTCGCTCAGCACATTCCTGCTACTGATGAAGGCTGTTGGGTGCATCAATGATCTGAATGACCTGATGCCGGAACAGCCAGAGTCACCTTATTTGTATAAAGAAACTAAGAAGATTCAACGTGTAAGACATAAAAAGATATGAAGGAAGTTTTGAAAGTATTCCTATGGGGACAGGAAATTGGCCGTTTGTCATGGCATGATGCCCGGAAGACCACATTCTTTGTCTATAATCCTGAGTTCTTGAAGGGGACTTTGGATATTGCTCCTTTGGCTGCTTCCATCCATCATCCGCTCAGTACCCGTGCTATCTTTGGTGAAGCAGAGCGCATCTATCAGAAACTGCCTTCGTTCATAGCCGATTCTTTGCCGGATGCGTGGGGAAACCAGCTCTTTGAGCAATGGCGGAAGAATAATAATCTCACGGAACGAAGCGTGACTTCGCTTGAAAAACTGGCTTTCATCGGCAAGCGAGGCATGGGTGCTTTGGAGTTCGTGCCTGAGGTTAAACGTGATGCGATGATAGACAAGATCGATATCAAGGCATTGGCAGACCTAGCAGAGAAGATTGCTATTGAGCGTGACAATGTGAGAATCCTGCCTGATGAGTCACTAACCTTGCAATCGTTGATAGCAGTCGGCACCTCTGCAGGTGGTCGTCAACCCAAAGGTATTATTGCCATCAACAAGAAAAATGGTGAGATACGTTCCGGTCAGACTGATGTTAAACCAGACTATGACTATTATATCTTGAAGTTTGGTGACAAGGCTCGTTCGTCAGCAGAACTGGAGCAAGCCTATTATGAAATGGCTACAGTAGCTGGTATCAACATGATGGAGTCGCGATTACTTGAAGTGGATGGGATAAAGCACTTTCTCACCAAACGCTTTGACCGTAACGAAACTGGCAAGTTACATACACAGACCTTGGCTGCAATGGATCCTGAAGCCGACAGTTACGAAAAGCTCTTTGCTGTCTGCCGCAAGTTGCATCTGCCTGAAGTGGATTGCCAGGAACTATATCGTCGCATGGTGTTCAACATCCTGGCCAACAATACTGATGACCACCACAAGAATTTTACCTTCATCATGGATCGTCAGGGTACATGGCGATTGTCACCAGCCTACGATATGACCTACATCTTCGATACAGGGGGCTATCTACCCAACAAGGAGCACTGTCTGATGATCGGCGGTAAGTTGCAAGGCATCACTCGTGAGGATGCCATCCAGTTTGCCCGTGACAACGGTATACGCCGACCTGATGCCATCATCCGTGATGTGGTTGCGGCCTTGAAGCAGTTCAGAACCATTGCCACGAAATACGGTGTGTCAGAACAATGGACGGGTAGGGTCGAGACTACGATTATCGACCACCTGAAAGCATGGGGTGAATGGCAGGAAGATGTGGCAATACCAGAACAGACTATCAACGGCCATTTGGTTTCCAATATCAGTATAGAGCAAGCCTATAAAGGCAACTTCCACTTGCTCGCTGAAATCGATGGCAAGCAGCGGAAGTACGTCATTGGCAAGAATAAGGAGGAGTTCTCGCTGATTGAGAAGACTGGTATTGCCAACCTCTCTGCAGACCAGCTTAAAGCTATGGCAGAGAAATACTTTTTCTCTTGACGGAATAACGATGAGTAGCCTTGTCATAGCCATATTCTTGTTGAGCATTGGAGCCAGCTTTGTGCAGCGCACAACTGGCTTCGGCTTTG
>Ga0256407_10008592_pt1 | contig 14914 bp, 14 predicted proteins | sample RumenRJG_04DNA_FD_193489 | JGI IMG/M metagenome (GOLD analysis project Ga0256407, IMG submission 193489) | Bovine rumen microbial communities from Lethbridge, Alberta, Canada - RJG_04 | ecosystem: Host-associated > Mammals > Digestive system > Stomach > Rumen | place: Canada: Alberta... | reverse complement strand
ATAAAATAAAGGATACGGAAACACTGACGGTCACCCTGACCGTGAAAAACACCGGCAGCCGCGCCGGCAAGACAGTGGTTCAGCTGTATGTGGGAGATCGGGAAAGCACGCCGATCCGCCCGGTACGGGAACTGAAGGGCTTCGCGAAGATTGCCCTGGTACCCGGCGAAAGCAAAGAGGTTTCCTTCATGCTGGATAAACGGAGTTTTGCTTACTGGAACGGACAGATCCATGACTGGCATGTGGAAACCGGCGTGTTTGACATCGAAGCGGGGGATTCCAGCCGGAATCTGCCGCTGAAGGCGGAGGTGACGGTGGAATCCACGGCGGAACTGCCCAGGCGTTATACCCTTAACAGTATCCTGATGGACATCATGGCGGATCCGAAGGCGGCGCCGCTGATGCGTGAGTTTATGCGGAAAACCAGGGAGACCTTCGGGCACAGTGAAAAGGAAGGCGAATCGGACGCCGCGAAGGAAGCCATAACGGATGAGATGAACACGGCGATGATGAACTATATGCCCCTGCGGGGTGCCTTCAGCTTTGGCGGAACGTCGCCGGAAGAGGCGGAGGAGCTGCTGAAAAAGCTGAATCAGGAACCCTGATCTGATACCACTATATATTGTGGTGTAATTTGAACCCGGAACGTCTGTTTCCGGGTTTTTTCGTTGAATAGCTTGTATGGGAGGATCAAAATGAAACAAAACCGGAAAAAAACACACAAAAATACGAAAAAAAGCAAAAATTAACAAACGTTGGTTTACAAGGGATGATAACGATACCATAGCCCCCCAAACATGTCTAAAAAGGGGAAGAATGCCCATAAAACCTACATTTTGTGCTTGCAAAAACAGGGGAAGGGGGGTATACTGTTCATCGCTTAAGAGAAATCGAATTTGATGAATTACACTGTCGATAACAGCGAGTGCGCTGTTTGAGAATATTGCGGTTGCATGCCGCAAAATAAAAAGGAGGATACCCATCATGAAAAAGGTCCTTTCCCTGGTCCTGGCTCTGGCTCTCGTGCTCGGCTGCATGAGCATCGCGACTGCTGAAGACGCCAAAATCAAACTGGTCGTTTATTCCTTCACCAACGAACTGCAGGGCATGATTGAGAAGTACTACGCTCCCAACCATCCTGAAATCGAGTTCGACTTCCAGATCTATCCGACCGACGGTGATGCTTATACCACCAAGGTTGACACCCTGCTGGGCAGCGATGCCGCCAGCGACGAAGCTCCCGACATCTTCACTCTGGAAGCTGCTTTCGTGAAGCACTACGTCGAAATGGACTGGACCGGTGATCTGAAAGACATCGGCTTCACCGACGAAGAACTGTCTGTTGCCTTCCCCGTGATGGCTCAGATTGGTCAGAATGCTGCCGGCGTCCAGAAGGGCCTGTCCTGGCAGTCCACCCCCGGCGTCCTGATGTATCGTGCCTCTCTGGCCGAGAAGTACCTGGGCGTGACCTCTCCTGAAGAAATGCAGGCGAAGGTTGCTGACTGGGATACCTTCCTCGAGACCGCTGAGGAACTGAAAGAGAAGTCTGAAGGCGCCTGCAAGATGGTCACCGGTTCCGGCGACATCTGGAACGCTTATCAGTATCAGCGCGCTGCTGGCTGGGTTGTCGATGGCAAGCTGAACATCGATGACGAGCTGCTCGACTTCGAAGAACTGGTTAAGACCATGTATCAGGATGACCTGACCCAGAAGGCCGGTGCCTGGGGCGAGACCTGGTTCGCCGGTATGCAAGGCGTGAACGAAACGCTGTGCTACTTCCTGCCCACCTGGGGTCTGCACTACACCCTGAAGCCCAACTGCGGCCAGGGCACCAACGACAAGATGACCGAAGAAGAACTGTCCACCTACAACCTCGAGAACGGCAACGGCACCTATGGTGACTGGCGCATCACGGACGGCCCCGTGGCTTACAGCTGGGGCGGCACCTGGATGGGCGTGAACGCTGCGAAGGTTGCTACCGCGGACGACGCCAAGAAGGCCGCTATGCACGACCTGATCAAGTTCTTCACCCTGGACGATGACTTCCTGACCCAGTATGCTGCTGACAGCGGCGACTTCGTGGGCAGCGCGAAGGCTGTGGAAACCATCCTGGCCAACGGCGGCACCCCGAACCCCTTCCTGGGCGGACAGGATCATTACGCCATCTTCGCCAAGGCTGCGGCTCTGGCTAACGGCGCTCTGATGAGCCAGTACGATGCCACCATCAACGACCTGTGGAGCAAGAACGTTACTTCTCCCTACGAGGCCGGTGAAATTGAAGACATCAACGAAGCGATCGCGAACTTCAAGACCGCTGTTGCTGCTGCCATCAACACCATCACTGTGGAATAATTTATCCGCACAATAAGGTTGCTGAATAAGCAGTCTTGCGGGGCTGTCTCCTGCGAGGAGACAGCCCCGTTTCTTGCCAGGAGAAAACTTTTTTGCTTTCTCTTGCGTAAGCGCTTATCAACGGGTTATTATAATGTTATCAACGTTTACGCAAGGGAAAGCGTTCTCTTGCTGTTTCTAAGACACAGAAAAGGGGTGGACGTATGCAGGCTCAACCGGCGGTTAAGAAAAAGATCAAATCCGTCAGCTACAGCAACTGGGGCTATTTCTTTATAGCGCCTTTCTTCATCGTATTCCTGATTTTCCAGCTGTACCCGATTTTCTTCACGTTCAGGACGTCCCTGACGGACGCTATGGGATGGGAAAAAATCCTGAACAACAATATCATCGGCTTTAACAACTTCAAACAGCTGTTTGATTCAAACAGCCTGGTTTTCGGAAAATTCTGGGGTTCATTGGGGAACACCATGATCATGTGGTTCTTCAACTTCGTTCCTCAGCTGGGCTTCGCCCTGATCCTGGCCAGCTGGTTTACTGACAGCCGGCTTCACCTGAAGGGCCAGGGTTTCTTCAAGACCACGATCTTCATGCCGAATATCATTACCGCTGCTACCATCGGTATGCTGTTCATGTCCCTGTTTGCTTTCCCGGTGGCGCCGATCAACACCTTCCTGCAGACTTCAGGCATTGTGAATATGCCCGTGAACTATTTCCGGTCTGTGGAATGGAGCCGCGGCCTGATTTCCTTCATCCAGTGGTGGATGTGGACCGGCAATACGATGATCATCATGATCGCCGGTATTTCCGGTATCAACCCCAGCCTGTTTGAAGCGGCGCTGGTGGACGGCTGCTCCAGCCGCCAGACCTTCTGGAAGATCACCCTGCCGCTGATTAAGCCCATCCTGGTCTACAACCTGACCACCTCTCTGGTCGGCGGTCTGACCATGTTCGATGTGCCGCACATGATGACCCAGGGCGACCCGAACGAGACCACCAATACCGTGGCCCGGTTCATCTACACCCAGGGTTTCACCGGATCCCATAACTTCAACATGGCCAGCGCGGCTTCCATTGTGCTGTTCGGTATTATTATCATCGGCTCCCTGATCATCCGCTATGTGCTGAATGATCATGAACCCAAGCCCGGTAAGGCTGCGAGGAAGGAGGCGATCAAATGAAATCCGCTACGAAAATTGCATTTGCGGTTCTGATGGTCATTACCCTCCTGGCGATGTTTCTGCCGATTGCCCAATTCCGGGAAAACACTGCCGGCGCACTGTCGGGCGATATCGAGAAGCAGCAGGGCAAGGTGGACAGCGCCCAGACCCAGCTGCAGCGCTGGATTGACGGCGGCAAAAAGAGTGAAGCAGACATTGAAAAGCAGCGCAAGAAAGTCCAGAAGGAACAGGACAAGCTGGACGCGCTGCTTGCGCAGCAGGCGGAAGCCAGCAGCGCCGGCGGAGAAAGCCTGGGCTATTCTTTCCTGCCCGGACAGCTGCCTGCCGAACTGGAAATTGACCAGAGCGTGATCAATCAGTATAAGCTGTATGATACCAACTTCCCGGCGTATTACACATGCGTCTGGGTAGCGTTCGCCATGATCGCGATTGCGCTGATCCTGGTGATGCTGACAGGAAACAAACCGGTCAGCAAACTCTACACCTTTGCGAGCTTTGCCCATCTGATCGGTATCATCCTGATCATCTATAACCTGCTCCGGCTGGGCGCTTTTCCGATCAAGCTTCCTTATGCCAACGCGGAGATCAGCGGCCTCGTTGCCGCCCTGCTCGTGGCTTGCCCGATCGTGGCGTTTGCGATGCATATTTCCTCCGTCCATAACAGCAAACGGAGCATGATCTACGTGTTCTGCACGGTGCTGAGCCTGCTGGCGATTGTTCCCTTCTGGATGATGATCGTGAATGCGACCCGCTCCAGCCAGGATATTCAGCGGAGTGTCAGCCTGATTCCCGGCAACTTTGTGGGAAGCAACTGGCAGGTGCTGACCAGTAAGAACTGGAACGTGGCCACCGGTTTCCGGAACAGCGCGATTATCGCCTTCGGTTCCACGATCCTCTCTGTATACTTCTCCGCCATGACGGCGTATGGCTTCAAGGTTTATCAGTTCAAGGGCAACAAGTTCCTGTACGCGGTGGTGATGGCGATTATCATGATCCCCGGACAGGTTACCGGTACCGGTTTCTTCATGTTCATGTATCAGATCGGCATGACCAACAATCTGCTGGCCCTGATTATCCCCTCCATCGCGGCTGCGGCGACCGTCTTCTTCTTCCGGCAGTACCTGGAAGCCAACTTCCAGATCTCCCTGGTGGAAGCAGCCCGGATTGACGGCTGCGGAGAGTTCAGTATCTTCAACAGGATTGTTATTCCGATCATGATCCCCGCTATGGCGACCATGGGTATCATGGCCATGATCGGTGCCTGGAACAACTACCTGACCCCCCTGATGCTGCTGTCCGATTCCAGCCTGAAGACCCTGCCGATGATGGTTCAGGAACTGCGTGGCGATATCTACCGCACAGAGTACGGTTCCATCTACCTGGGCCTGACCCTGACGGCGGCGCCGCTGCTGATCGTGTACTTTGCCTTCAGCAAGTACATTATCGCGGGCGTTGCACTGGGCGGCGTCAAGGAATAATCTCCATAAAGCATCCCCGGCTCCCCTCACAGCATGTGAGGGGAGCTTTTTTGCTGTCGGTCCGTGATCCGGGATGAACAGTCCGGATGCGGCAGGTCTTGATACAAAACGGCTTGTGGCCGAAGCTTGAAATGTATTCTGAAATATGTCCAAATTCTATTGACAAGAACTGATCAGTCGGTTAGAATCAATTTGTCATCGGGAACGTTTCCAATAACCATTAATCACAAACAATACATATACAATACATAAAAATGACAATTATTTATAAAGAGATTAAAACGGCGGAGATCCGTTTTAACAGGCGGTCATTGACCGTCAAATAATAAAGGAGGATATCCCATGAGAGAACTAAACCGCCTTCGGCGGTAGCGCGTTCCCCAGCCGATTAAGGTTACTCTGACTGAGATTCTCAAGCAGCTTCCATTATACATGAACTCCTTTATACTTGGAACACCGCAACTGCGGAAAAAAAGTATAAAGGAGTTTTTCACATGACCAAGGAAGAAATCTGGGAGAAACTGGCGACGGAAGTCAAACTGAGGGGATTCAGTCCTCAAACCTATCACACCTACAAATGCAATATCAATGGGTTTCTCGATTGGGCCGGCAAGCCTTATGAGGAACTGGACGAAGATGATTTCCGAAATTATCTCATCTTCCTTATCAATGAGGGAAGAATAGAAAAAGGAACAATTAATAACCGAAATGGCTCAATTCGTTTTTTCCTGGTCGTCATTCTGGGGAAGAATATCAATTACATGCGCACAGCACGATTGCGCGGCGTTACAAGTCTTCCGACCGTATGGAGTAAAGAGACGGTTGAGCGTTTTTTCAGCGTGATTGAAAATCCTCGTGATCTGGCTATTTTTGTCAATATCTACGGTTCCGGGCTGCGTATTTCAGAAATATGCAAGCTGAAAATTGAGGATATCGACAGTAAAAACATGCGGATCTTTATCCGCCAGGCCAAGTGCAACAAAGATCGTTACACCATTCTTTCCCAAAGAGGTCTGGATGCATTAAGACGATACTGGAAGATTTTTAAACCATCCAGTCCGGAGCATTACCTGTTTCCCAACAGATGGGACAAGGAACGTCATCTCATGCCCTGCCGGATAGAAATCATATTCAACAAATACAAGGCTGAGGCTGGCATCACTGAATCCGGAACCGTGCACACGTTACGGCATTGCTTCGCCACACATGCACTGGAAGCCGGAACAGATGTACTCTACATTAAGCAGCTTATGGGGCATTCCTGTTTTTCATCCACTGACAGATATCTCCATGTTGCCAAGACCAGCGTTTACCAGACCAAGAGCCCTGCCGACGATATCAATCTGTAAGTGGGGTGCCAGCATGCCAGAAGTCCAGAATGTATTTTCCGAATATGGCGAAGCATATGAAAGCAGCCATCCGATGACAATCCAACAGAGGAAAGCGTTTTATGCAATACGGCAATGCAGAACCGCTGCTTTGGGCGGTCATGTGGATGAGTGTCCGGATTGCGGATACCAGCGGCCTTCCTACAATTCCTGCCGGAACCGGCATTGCCCCAAATGCCAGTCGCTGCTGAAAGAGCGCTGGATTGAAAACCAGAGCTTTGATCTGCTGAATATCCAGTACTTTCATGTCGTATTCACGGTTCCTGCGGAACTGGATCCGCTTTTCCTGTCGAACCAGGAAAAACTGTATCGTCTTCTTTTTTCCTGTGCAGCTGAAACGCTGACACAACTGGCCTGGGACAAGAAATATCTTGGCGCACAGATCGGCTGCATTGAGGTACTTCATACTTGGGGGCAGAATCTCCATTTTCATCCGCATATCCACTGTATTGTTCCCGGCGGCGGACTGAACAAGATCGGTCAGTGGGTTCCATCCCGAAAGAAATTCTTCATCCCCGTCAAAGTACTTTCCCGGATGTTCCGCGGGAAGTTCCTGGCAGCGCTGAAAAGCATGGATCTCGATTTCTGCGGCAGCGCAAAGCAGTATGAGGATCCCCATGATTTCCTCAATCTGGTGGATCGATGCTACAACAAAGAATGGGTCGCATACTGCAAGCCGCCGTTCCGGGATTCGTCCGGGGTGATTCATTACCTCGGGCGGTATACTCACCGAGTGGCCATTTCAAATAACCGGATCCTGAATGTCAGGAACGGACAGGTCACATTCAAATGGCGGGATTATGCCGATGGCAGAAAAGAAAAAATCATGACACTGTCCGCCATGGAGTTTATCCGGCGTTTCCTGCTTCATGTGCTGCCAAAAGGGTTTATGAAGATCCGGCATTACGGGCTGCTCGGTAACCGGAACAAGACTAAGAAGCTGACGCTTTGCAAAAGACTGACCAACACACCGATACGGCCAAAGGAAAAGCTTCCGACTCTACAGCTGATCCAGAAACTGATTGGCCACGACATTAGCACTTGTCCGGTGTGCGGTACACTGCTTCGACATTCAATCGGTCTTCCGCCCCCGATTGTGTCTTAACAGAATACTTTCAGTTCCATTGCCCGCTGGGGAGGGGGAAGCTATGTCCATTATACATGAATTTCTATCCCAGTCACCGCGAAAAATGATACTTTGGTTGTCCGGCTTGCCGCCTCCGTTCTGATTTTAGGGTATTGTGACTTTTACTTTTCCCATACTTGGTCGCGTGGGCGGTTTAGTCCATTGGTAGTTTAACGCACTCCGGCAATTCAGCAGGTCTCGTACCTGCTGCTTTTTGGTTGCCGGAGTGCGTTAAACTCTCTTACCATTTTGCATGCCAAGGTATCCGACAAACAGGAATTGACCGAGCTCTTCAGAGCGAGGAATACGAGCAACAAGCATAGTGGTTGCGAGACTGTCACCCTGCAAACTGGAATCCGTCACTGCTTTAACATTGCACTGCCCTTTATATGATCAATATTCGTAGGATTGATTTACTTTCCTGAGCGCAGCTACATAATCGCAGCCTTTTTCTTTCACATCTTCCGGATTTATCGGATAATGTACATTGTAAAGAACCCCTTTGCCTCCGAATATATCCTCCATATAATCCTTTTCTATATGCCCGCCTACGACTTCAAGGCAAATCATAACATGATCATCACCCGGTACAATTTCTTTCTCCCACAAATATTGGCACTCAAGGTTCATGAAGCATTCAGCGACCATCGGCGCTTCTATCCATGAAGCTTTCTCCACGGTAAGCCCTGATGAAGTTATCTCATCCGTTTCGAACTGATTGTTCTGTATCGTCTGCATGCAGGCTTTGTATAAATCAGAAGACATGAAATTCAGTACTGCTGCCTTCTTTTCGTTCAGGCTTTGGTAAAGATGTCCACACTTATTCACGCTGCATAGAATCACGTAGTACCCGCCTCCATGATTCGCACTCGTAAACCCTGCCCATGACTGCATCGTAGCATTTGGCTTTCCATTAGATTTATAGGTTGTGACAAGAAACATCGGAGTCGGTATTCCCATAATAAATTCTTTCCAATCAAACCCGAAGTTTTTAGCAAATTCCCCGTATGTCCCCTTCATAGATTCAGGCATTTCTTTGTATTCGTATTTCATCTTTTTCTTTCCTTTCGCACTAAAGCCTACAAAAGAATTAACTTCAATTATCCCGACAACCTTCGATTTGCCGATGGTCACACCTGCCGGTGATTTCCGGCGGGTATTTGATTGCGGAACTTTTCCAGCGCCATCTTCAGACATAAACAGGATCAGATCTTTTTGAGGGTGAAAACACGGTCGTTAACGCTTTGCTGAAACTGTTCATCCGTCATGGACGGATCACGGGTTGCCTGCCATATGCTGCAGGGAATCTGACCGCAGGAGGCGCAGGTTGCATAATGATACTTGTTGACACAGCAGCCGTAGATAGGGCAGGGTTTTCCTTCCGGAGCGTGAAACACTTTTCCGCAGGCTTCGTTGCATCCGGTGCAGAGATTGCCGTGCAGGGGGCACGCGGAGCAGTCCATTCCACAGACAGAAAGCCCGAGGATTTCGCGCTGCTTTGCCTTACTGAAATCCTTCAGCACCAGCTGATAAGAGCGGTCCAGCCAGCGCATCAGCAGGTCGTCCGGAATATTCCCGTCGGCTTTGACGGAGTTCCAGTGCTGTTTGTTGCTGTAGTACCCGGGAATGATATCCTCATACTGCTTCCGCATCAGTTCGCCTTCCAGCGGCTCCAGCTTGAAGTTGATATAGTAAGGCTTGTCGTTATCATCCAGCAGGATGGCGGCGAACATCTTTCCTCCGATGTGATACCGGATCCAGTTCCATTCCGGCTGCAGATCTTTTGTGACGCCGCGCCTGGCCATCAGGTATTCGTCAATCCAGGGATATTTCACTGAGCATACCTCCTTTGCTTTTCAAAGGCATAGTATCACATTAAACACGACATCAATATGTCATGTATTATGCATATCATAAATATTTTTACCGATTGACCGCAGCTCTTCCCGTAATTCCAATGGTTCCAGCAGTTCTGCCTCTCCCTGAAAAGACAGAATCCAGCTGATCAGGTGATTCTTGTCGGTAAAGCCTGCAGAAAACAGACAGTCTCCTTCCGGAGTAAGCTTATAGCAGTCAGGCCCGTATTCTTCAACCAGCCGCCATTTATATGCGGAACTGATTCGGACAGTAACGTGATACTTGTCGGGGAATGCCTGCTCGCCGAGAAGATCCGGCAGTTCCATCTGCCGCGTTATGAATGGCTCACCGATCTGCAGGGAATCCATGCGGTCCAGTTTAAACAGACGAGGAGCAGCCTTTTCCCTGCACCAACACCATAAATACCAGCTTGACCACTGAAACACCAGCAGTGACGGTTCCACAATCCGATTGCTTTCGCCGTTTCGTGACAAATAGTGGAATGAGATCAGCCGATGCTGTTCGATTGCTCCATGCAGCAACTCAATCTTCTCAGACAGGGATGCTTTATGCCAGGAAGCGAGATCGATCAGGATATGCTGGTCTCCCGGAAGGATTCCGGATGAACCGGGACTGATCTTTTCCATCAGCTGCCGGTACAGGTTATTTCCGCTTACACTATCCAGACTTCTCAAGCCGGACAGAATCGCATGCATTTCACGGGAGGTCAGGGCAGTACGATCCATCCTGAATCCGTCCATGATCCGGATGCCGCCGCCCACACCCTGCTGTGTGACGATGGGAATACCGGCCTGGTTCAGCGCTTCAATATCCCGGTTGATTGTACGGCGGGATACTTCAAAACGTTTTGCCAGTTCCGGCGCGGTGACCTGCTCCTGGTTCAGGAGAACAGAGAGGATTGCGATCAGACGGTTAAGTTTCATGTGAGACACCTCAAACAGGACATAATAATGACATGTTTATTGTATCATACCGTCAGCAGCTTAACAAAAAGAACATGACAATGCTGTGACATGTTCTTTGAGCCAGTAAGAAATTTATTTGCCGGAGCCTGCAGGAGACAGCCTGTGGAGAAACCACCTGGCGACCCTGCCTTCCACCAGGTTGTTGATTGTGCTGATACTGAACGGACTAACGCGGTCCTGCCAGTTCAGCAGGGTTTCACGTAAAGGGTTTTATCCATGATGCTCCTTCAGGTATTCATCACGCAGCAGGGACAGGTGCCTGATGATATCCGGATTCCAGTGAATCAGTACAGGAAGCTTTTCGCAAGGGAATTCACCGCATAAACCGCAGAACTGCACGCCATGGTCCCGGACGCAGGCGTGAACCTTGCACCGGCCGGAGGCAGCCCATTCGGGCACCCGACCGTCGGATTCGATGCAGCCCGGGCAGCGGCCGTCGGCCTTTTTCGCACAGCCGGTACAGCATTCACCGCAGGCAGTGATCAGGGTAAAATCAGTCATCGTCAGTTCTCCTGTATCGTATCGGACGGCTTTTCCGGCAGCGTGCAGTCGTTCACTTTTGCCAGGCGCTGTACCGCTTTGTCAATCTGCCCGGACAGCTTTTTGGTCCGGCGGACGCCGGGCTCCAGCCAGATGTTCTGAACGGTGAAAGTGTTGTTTTTCCGGTCGGCCTTCGGTTCAATCCTGCCGACGAAACGGTCTCCGCAGATCATGGGAAGCACATAGTAACCGTATTTGCGTTTGACCGCGGGCGTATAGATTTCCCAGGAATACTGAAAGCCCCAGACGGCTTCGATCAGTTTGCGATCCCAGAGCATGGGATCAAGCGGAGCCAGAAATTCCAGCCTGGATCTGGTATCGGCCTGCCCGGCCGTAACGGACTCCAGCAGGGGAAGATCCTCCCGGAGCATATACAGCGGGAAACGGATGCCTTCCACCTGAACGGCGGAAATACTGCCGTTTTTTTCAAGACGGTCAAAGGAGGCGTTCCGCTGCTCCGTGGTCATGCTGATGCCGAGCCATGCGGTGGAATTGCGGTTCCAGAGCAGACCGACGGCCCCGATCCTGCGGCAGATACGCCAGTCCGTGAAGGCTTCCTCATCCCGGCAGGGATTCGGGGCACGGAGCAGATCGGAGGGAAAGTATTTATCCGCCAGATCATAATACTTCCGGGAACCGGTTTTATGGTGAATCAGCAGGACTCCGTCCGTATACAGCTGTTCCAGCACGGAACGGGCAGCCAGGGAGTCTTTTTCCCAATGACCGCTCCAGTGCATGGAGGAATGCCAGAAGATGGTTCCTTCAATGGGCAGGGTATCGCTGCTGACGGGGCCGTGCTTCCGGATATAGTCGATTGCCTGCTCCTCCAGTTCGGGAATGCCGGGGAACTGCCGCCCGTGGGCGACGCTCCTTTCCCGGTAGCCGGAGAAGAAAGGCCAGTCCTCCCGGGGCCAGATAGACAGTTCCTTGTCGGAATAATCCACCAGCAGACGGTCGCGGTATAACAGGTCGTTCAGCATCTTTCTGCGAAAACCTTTGACGCGGGACTGAAGGGTCAGCTCCGCGTTCCGGCCGCAGACATCCACGGGATCAAACTGAATGCAGCCGGCCTGGCGGACAAACTGATACGCGCCGTCCTTCCGGATGAAACGGTAGTCTCCCAGCAGACCCTGCTTCAGCAGGATAAACTCCCTGGCCTGGTTTTTTGTAACGGTCAGCATAGGCATCCTCAGCCGCAGTACGCGACGGCGTCCGCCTGGAAGTGCAGGCCGTCCGGTCCGCCGAAGTGGGCAAATTCAGTCTGGATGGATTTGCGGGCGGGATATTTGCCCTTGAAACGTTCTTTGATGACTTTTTCCATGACGGGGATATTGAACACATCCCGGAAGAGGCAGTCCATCTGAACCACGTTTTCCAGGGTAAGCCCGAAGAGAGCAAGACGGCTTTCCATCTGGTCAAAGGCGCCGTTGATCTGCTCCTCCACCGTGCCGCCGACATTCCCGACGCAATAGCTTAAAAAGCAGTAATCGCCGGTCTTAATGATGCCGGAATGAGCCCAGCCTTCACTGATGTCTTTTCGGATGATTTCACTCATGGTAACCAATATTTCCTTTCGGTTTTTTACGGAACATATTCGCGAATAACGGCCAAAGTTATTTTACTATGAGGCGGAAAAGAAGAAAAGCGAACAAACAGATTTTTGGATGAATATCAGGAAAAACGGGACAAGAAAAAGCCTCCGGGAACGAATGCTTCCGGAGGTTTTTTCAGGGACGCAGGCCGGTCAGACAGCTCCGCTGCCTTTCAGGACGGCAGCCCGGACTTCAATGCTTTTCTGAAACGCTTCAGCAGGCCGTCCGGAATATTTCCGGTGCGCTGCGGGAAACGATCCGCAGGGAATTTCAGGCCTTGAGGAAATCATCCCGTTTCGGCGTGAAGACATCCAGCAGGACGCCCTTTTCCAGACAAACGGTTCCGTGAACCAGTCCGGAAGGAACCACAATGGAGTCGCCGGGATTCAGGATGACGGATTCATCCTCCACACTGTAGCGGAAGGAACCGGACAGAACATAGCTCAGCTGGGTATGGGGATGAGTATGAGGCGCGCCTTCCGAACCTGTTTCGAAGCTGACTTCCACAGCCATGAGGGAATCGTCATAGGAGAGAATCCGCCGGTCTGTTCCGCCTCCGAGCGGGATTACTTTGGTATCCTGGTGATGCTGTACAATGCCTTTCATATACTGATCCTCCTGATTTTAACGGCACTTTTCAGCGCCGAGATGCTTTTTCACAAAATCCCAAAGCTCCTCATCCGGAACGCTCGCCTGGCCGCTGGGAAGCAGGAAGGCTTTCTGAGGGGTGACGTAAAGGTAAATGCAGTTCTTTTTCCGGAAGGCCTGGCAGGCTGAAGACCAGGACAGGTCCTGAGAGGCTTCCTTTTTCTGATTGTTTTCGATGTGAATTCCAGCCTCACCGAGGGTCAGGGTATAGACGCTGCGGGCGGGCTTCAGCCCGGCGCGGACCGCATGCATATTCACCTGGCTGAGAAAAGTGCCGATATACACCAGGGGCAGGCCGATACCCACGGCCAGCAGTACGGCGGCAATCATGCCGGACTGCTCCTTCCGGGTGAGGAGCGCGATGATGGCAAAGGCGATGAGAATGGCGGAAAACACCGCGGGACGAACCCACTTTTTCCGCAGGATCAGCATGTCGAAACGCGCGAAACGCCGGAAAGTCTTCTCATCCAGCTTCACAGGAATGGAAATGGTTTTGGCTGCTTCCAAGGTTCTGTTCCTCACTTTCCCGTGGGGGTGATTTTGCGGCTGCCTGCCTTTGAACGGCCGGCCAGCTCACTGGGGGACATCTCAAAATACTGCCGGAAGGCACGGAAGAAAGCGCTGTAATCCGTGAATCCGCTGGAATACCCCGCCTGCTGGACGCTGTAGCCCTGGCGGATCAGTTCATGAGCAGTTTCCAGACGCTTCCTGCGGATGTAATCCCCGGGCGTCATCCCGATGATCCGCTTGAACTGCCGGGTCATGGTGTTTTTGTCCAGGAAGAAACGCTGGGCCAGACTGCTGACGCTTATGGGCTCCCGGTAATGGGCGTTGATGTATTCATGAACTTTCATGATTTCGCCGTACCGCGTTCCCGGATCTTCCTGCGGCTTTGTCCGCTGGTTCAGTACCCGGCTGATATGAATCAGGAGCTGGGAAAGAATCAGATGACAGAGATACTGGCTGTCCGCGTCCGCCCGGTTTTTTTCATACAGCAGGGAGTAGAGCAGGTTCAGGATGATATGATAAGTCTTTTCCTCCGGAACAATCAAGTGCTGATCCTGCAGGTTGGTTCCCATAGTGCCCAGGGTCTTGGGCAGAAAAATGGACAGAGAGGAGACAAACTGGGGATTGAGCCAGAGCACGATCCGCTCGATGTTCCGGGGCGGCCCCTGCAGTTCCGGCCAGTGCGTTTCCCCCGGAGGAACCAGGATCAGGTTGCCGGGGTGAAGATCATACTGACTGCCTTCCACATGGTAAGTATAGCCATCGGACAGCAGGCAGTAAAGCTCATAAAAATCATGCCGGTGGGGCGGCACACCGAAAGTCGCGGCATCGCAGTAGTGGTAAACTTCGATGTCGTTTCTGCTCATCTCTTGCAATATATTGAAGGCAGAGATATAGGCACCATCCATAGCGGCCACTTCTTTCAACAATATTTCTACCTGCATTATACATAAAATGATGTTTTTTGCAATATTATATGTATTTTCAACCATGTACAAAATGGAATGGATATGATTAAATATTGCCATCAGAAGGATGAGATCATCCTCAATTAAATAAGGAGGCATTTTCCATGAAGAAACTGCTTGGTATCCTGCTGGCCCTGGCTCTGCTGCTGGGCTGCACTGTCGCTTTTGCCGACCCGATTACCCTGACCTATGCTGAAGTGAACCCCGTTCCCGCTACTCTGGAAGAGAACAACGAAAGCGGCTCCGTCGTCAGCGACGTGGCCTGGGCTTTCAAAACCAAACTGGAAGAACTGT
>Ga0256407_10008590_pt1 | contig 14917 bp, 6 predicted proteins | sample RumenRJG_04DNA_FD_193489 | JGI IMG/M metagenome (GOLD analysis project Ga0256407, IMG submission 193489) | Bovine rumen microbial communities from Lethbridge, Alberta, Canada - RJG_04 | ecosystem: Host-associated > Mammals > Digestive system > Stomach > Rumen | place: Canada: Alberta | collected... | reverse complement strand
TATTTTCAAATATAAGACTTATTGATTATTTTGCAATTTTTGAAACAATTAAAATTGATAATAGTGATGATAATAATATAATAGAAATGTATAAAGAAAAAAATTCAAACTCAAAAAAAAAAAAAATAAATGGATTTAAAATAAAATATAAATATCATACTATAAATATTTTTCCTAAAATCAATAATAAAAATAATAATTATTCTTTAAAATTAGATTCAATTTATCCTTTATTACCAAGTGAAAATGCTTATTTTATTCAAAAAAATGAAAAATATTTTTCAATGATTTTTACAAATGAAATTGGAGAACATTATTTTGGTTTTTTTCTTAAAAAATATTTCCCAATAAATATAAAAGATAATATTGAAATATATTTATCTAAATATATAAGTTTTTTTTCAACAAAACCTTTTTTTATTTCTTTTAAAAATTTATTAACAGAAATATATAATCAAAGTACAATTAATGGAATTAAATGTTATAAAATAGAAAATATATTAAATTTATTATTAAATAATATTTTATTACCAAAATATGAGACAACTCAATTATTATTTTGTATAAATGAAAATATTTATAATTTTAATAACTCAAAATTCTTTCATGAAATATCATTTAACATTTTATTTTCTTCAATATCAATTAGAAATATAGTAATGATAATAATATCAATTTTAATGAATAGTGTAATTGTATTATTTCATTCAAATAAAGAAACAATTGGTCCAATTATTTATAGTTTATTTGAATTAATTTTTCCTTTTCATTCAACTTATTCAATTGTTTGTAATTTAAATCCAAATAATTTAGAATATTTAGGTTCTTTTAGTGGAGCAATTTTTGGTATTTATTCTAAAAATTTTAATGATTTAAATCAAATTTTAAATGCTAATAATTCTAATTATGTTGTTTTAGATGTTGTTAATAATAAATTATATATTGAAAATAATGAATATTTATTACAAGAAAAATTTCCTCTTTCAAGAATAAGAAAATTAATTGATGATTTAAGTAAAATAATTGATATTTTTCATTTTCCAAATAATTCAATATTAAATGAAGATAATACTTTAGATTATAATATTAAAAACAATTATATTAATTATACAAAGAATATTAATAATAATTCAAGAAATGATAATAATAAAATTAATGATATTTCAATTAGAGCTTTATTTTTTAATTTTATGTTAGACTTATTTGAAAATTATGATGAAAAAAAACATTATTTTATATCAGATGAAGAAAGTCAAAATAAAACTTTTGATATAATAAAATTTATTGAAGACTCATCTAAAGATATACAACCTTTTCTTAAATATTTAAAAGATCAACCAATATTTGATGTTTTTATTCAAAATATTAATCATATTGTTGATCAGAAACATAAAATAGAAATTAAAAAAATATCCTTTAAATATCAAAATCTTGAAATTAAAATGAATCCTGGAATAAGAGAAAAAAGTTTAATTAAAGATTTTGAAAATATATATAAAATATTTATTACTGGTTTAGAAAGAAAAAAAAATGGTAAATCTTTAGAATATTTATTTAAAATTAATATTTATCATTCAATTTCTATTAAATCACCTCAATTAGAAATCTTAAATTATAATCAAAATAATATTTTTACAGAACCTTTAGATGAAAATTTAATTAATAATGAACATTTAAATTTAAATGATTATAAAATAGAATTTAATTTATTAGATATAAATTTAGATAATCAAAAAGGATTAATTACAAATATTTTAAATAAAGAATATAATGAAATAACAAAAAATTCAAATAATTATTCAAAAAAAAATGAATCTAAAATTAAAGAAATATTAAATAGATTAACTTCAGAAACATTTATTGATAAAAAAACACAACCTATAATATATGAATTTTATGAAATGATGATAAAATATAAAAAACAATTAATTTCTTTTTATAAATTCAAACAAGAATCAGATGAATTATTAAATTATGAAAAATCAATAAAATTTAATTATCAAAATATACAAAGAGATAGTTCAATAAATTTAAATAAAAAAGAATATTTAAAAAATTGTAATTCAATATTAGATTTAATTAATATAAATAAAGATCAAAAATTAATAAAAGAAAAATATACATATAATTTTGGAATAAATATAATTCAATCAATATCAATATGTGATTATTGTAAAAAACCAAATGATATTTGGGATTTAAGAGAAAATTTAGAATATAATAAAAAAAAGAATTTATCTGTTACAAAATGTAAATTTTGTTCTCAATTTTATGTCCCTTATTTTTATATATATGAAGAACAAAATAATTCAAATAAAATAAATAGTCCTTCAACGCCACTTCAATTTTATAAAATAACTGATATTAATAAAATACAATTTATTTGTTTTCAACAAATTAAAGAATTATATCATGAAAATTATAATAATAATAATATTTCATTTTCTAAATTTCCTTATATACTTTTTTATAATATTTTTCTTTTATTTGGTGAAATTATTTTTAATTTAAAAATTAATAAATTTGAAACTATTGATATTTATATTAAAAATTATTTTGAGAATCATCCAGAAGCAAAATTAAATTATTTAAATAATCAAAATAATCAAAAAATAAATGAAAATAAAAATGAAAATCAAAAAAGTAAAAATTATAATCATTCTAAAAACTATTTAAATAATCATAATAAAAAATCATTAATAATTAAAATGAATATTGATGACATGATGAGTGAAAGTAAATATAAAAATTTTCAAAAAGATATGAAAATATTAACAAATAAACAATATCATAATTCAAAAAATAAATATAAAACTCAAAGATTAGAAATATCATTTAGACCAAAATCAGAAAAATTGTAAATTTTATTTATTTATATAAATTATTATTTTTTTTCAAATTTATATAAATAATTATTTAATTGAATATATTAAATAAATTAAATTTTTAATTTAAAATATGAATTTTATTCCTCAACAAAATATTAATAATAATAATAATAGAAATTTGAATGAAACTATGAAAATGATATATGCATTAATTGGAGGAATTCAATCAATAATTAATATTTTTGCTTCTTTTTTAGATATTTTTTATATTATTTCTATTTTAAAATCACTTTTATTCGATAATTTAATTTGGTTAATTAAATCTTTGATTATATCATTGAAAAAGTTATTAAGTTTTAATTTTATTGAAAATTCATATAAAAGAAAAATTTCAAATATTATATTTCAATTAAGTATGATTTTAACAATAATACTTTTATATCTTATTAAAAATATTAAAGAAAAAGAATTAAAAGAAAAACTTCAAAACGAAATAAATTAAATCTTTAATATTTTCAAAATTTTATTTATTATAAATATTAAACTTAATATTTATATTATTTCCATTTTCTTTAATATTAAATATTTATTTTCTATTAAAATTTAAATTTAAAAATCAAAACAAAAAATAATTTTCACTTAATATAAATTTAAATTAAACCAAAAAAATTAAATTTAAAAATCTCAAAAAAACCAAATGTTACTAAACAAAGAAATAACAAATTCTCAAATTTACAAAGACAATTTACCAGACACAAATATAAAAAAAATAATAGGAGAAGGCACATTTGGAAAAGTATATTTAATAGAAAACACAATATCAAATAAATTATATGCATTGAAAATAATAACAAAAACCTATTTAACTGAAGATGATGAAATAAAAACAAAAAGAGAACTTGAAATAATATCATCAATAAATCATCCAAATATAATAAAAGTATATAAAACATTTGAATCAAAAGAAGCATTTTTTATTGTAATGGATTATATTAAAACTGGAGATTTATATGATTACATTTCAAAAAAAAAAAAATTATCAAATGAAGAATCATCAATAATTTTTTATCAAATATTTTCAACAATAGAATTTTTACATAAGAAAAAAATATGTCATCGTGATATAAAACCAGAAAATATTTTAATATTAAAAAATTTAGAAATTAAATTAATTGATTTTGGTTTATGTAATTATATTAAAAATAATAATTTATTATCTACACCTTGTGGAAGTATAAATTATGCAAGTCCAGAAAGTTTTATTTGTAATAAATATGATGGTGAAAAATTTGATATTTGGAGTTTGGGAATTTTACTTTTTGTTATGTTAAGTGGTTTTTTACCTTATGAAGGTAAAAATATTTTTAAAGTTTATAATCAAATTATTGAAAAAAAATTAGAATTTCCTAATTTTTTTAATAAAAATGCAAAAGAGTTAATTTGTAAAATGTTAGAAATTAATCCTTTTAAAAGAATTTGTATTAATGATATTAAAAAAGAAAAATTTTATAAATTTAGTCAAAGAGTTTTTAATGTGAAATTAAGGAAAAAAAAAATTCAGTTGAATGGAAATTTTAGTGTTGATAAAAAGAAAAAAAGTAATATTTATTCAAATGAAATTTATTCTACTATTTCCTCTTCTATTAAAAGTAATTATAGAAATAATAAATTAATTTCTTTAATTAATTCTCCTAATTTATCTACTCGTAAAGAAAATGATAAAAAAGTTTTTAAAGTTATTAAAAAGAAAAAACTTAAATTAAATGATATTAATAATAATTTAATTGAAAGTTGTAAAATAATTAATTTTAGAAATAAAAATAGAAATATTAGCGAAGAGAAAAAAAATATTTTTGAATTAAATACTGTAAATATAAATAATATAAAAATGGATAATTATAGTAATAATAAAAAATCTGTTGAAAATTTTGTTTTTAATAATTACACAAATAGAAATTATATAAAAAAATTTAAATTTTCTTCTCAAAATTCTTCTGTTAATGATTCTATTATAAATTCAATTGATTATAAAATGAAAAATAAAAATACAACTGAAATAAAAAGTATTAAAAAAATTTCATTGCCTATGACACCAAAAGAAAAAAAGTATTTAAATAATAAAAGTAAAAATTTAGGAAATAGTATTTTTAATAATATTACTCCAATAAAAGTAAATCATAATAAAAATAATTCTAATATTGAATTTGAAAAGATAAAAAAGAATCAAACTAAACAAAAATATATTTCTGAAATAAAAGATCAAATGAAATGGTCAATATTTTATAAATCAAAATATTAAATATATAAATAAATATAATTAAATAATTTTAACTTGAAAAAAACTATTTATAATTGAAATTGATTCACAAAATACAATATTTATTCATTTTTATTATTTTCTTGAATATTTTCAATTAATTCATCTTTATTTAAATTTAAATCATCAATTGGTTCTTCGTCAATTTCTTCGATTTCAATTTTTTGTTTTAAATTTTTATATTTTTTATTATTATTTTCATCAAAAATATTATCTTCTGATTTTTCATATTCAAAATCATTTAATTTATTATGAATATTCCATTGGGTATTTGTATATGATTGTCCATTAGATTTTTCATATGAATTATTATGTAAATCATAATTATTTTTATTATATAAAATATATCTATACATAAATTCATTTTTTTTTCTATTTAATTTCATAGTTTTACTTTTTTCATCTATTTTTGGTTGAAAAGATGGAGTATATTTTTTTATTAAATTTTCTTTTTTTTCTTTTCTTCTTAATAAATCATCATTATATAATCTATTAATTATTATTGCTGAACCTGGTCTTTTATGTTTTTTTATTTCTGTATTTTTTGAATTATAATTATTTGAATAATTGTTTTTATTATTTGATATATTTATTTTTGGTTGAAAAATATATTCTTTCATTTCTTCATCTTTAACTCTTTTTTTTATTTGTTCAAATTTTTCTTGATTTTTTTTTTGCATTTTATTCATTTCATTTAATCTTTTATTCCATTTTTCATCTATTTTTGTTACTTTAATTTTATATTCATTTTTCATTAATTCAGCTTCTTTTTTTCTTTTTCTTTCAAAATTTATTTGTTCTTCTAATTTTTTTTTATTTAATTTTGCTCTTTCTTGTTCTTTCTCTAATCTTTGTAAAAAAGATAAATTATCATTTTTAACAAGTTCTTTACTTTTTTTATTTATATAAGGAATATTAGTACATTTTTTCTTTTCTTTTAAATCACATTTATATTTTAATTGTTCTAATTTTTCATTTCTTTTAGAATTATATTCATCTAATCTTATTAAATAATCATCAAATTCTTTTGGATTTTTTGCATTTATATTTAACTTTTTCTTATAAGTTTTTTCTATTTTATTTTTAAATGAAATTGTATTTTCCATAAAATGTCTTTTTTTAAATGTTTTTTCAAATAAATTTTCATAATCAACATCTTCATCAATTGTTTCATTTGTTTTATTTTCTTCTTCTTCTTCATATTCTTCCTCTTCATTTGTATTATTTTTAGAATTAAGTTCGTTTTTATATTTTTCTTTTGATATATTATTTTTATTTATATCATTGTCTTTGTTTATAATATCTATTTCGTTTTCTGTTTCTTTTATATTTTTATCTTTCATATAATCTGTTAATGAATTATAATTATTATCTTTTTCGTTTTCAAATGGAGAATTTGCTTCTACTTTTTTTGATTTTTCTTGAGGAATTTCCATTTATTAATTTAATAAGTTGTATAATTATTGATAAAAATTTAAAAAATTGTGATTCAATATTTAATCAATATTAAAAATTTTATTTTTTAATTTTATTTTCTATATATTTATTATTTTTATTTTTTATTATTTGATTTTTATTATTAAAAAATATAAATAATATATTAAAGTAAATCCAAATTTAAATGAGTATTCATTTTTTTTTTTAAAATTAAAAATAAAAACAAACTAAAAAAAAAAATAAATATTAAAATCCAATTTTTTTAAGAAATCAAACTTTCTGAATAAAGTTCATAAAACTTACTTTTCTTATCATTCATTAACTTATCATAACTATCACATTCTACGATTTCTCCTTTATCAATAACAATTATTTTTTGACAACTACTAACCATTTGAATATGATGAGCAATCATAATAATAGTACAATCTTTTAAATTTTCATTAATATTATTTTGAATAATTTTTTCAGTTTGAACATCCATTGAACTAGTAGCCTCATCTAAAATAATAACTTTACTTTTTTTTAAAACAGCTCTAACAAAACAAATTAATTGTTTTTCTCCAATTGATAAATTACTTCCATTTTCTGTAATTTCAATATTTAATCTTTTATTATTATCTTCAATTTGTTTAAATAAAGAAAATTCATCTAAATATTTAATAATTTCACTATCACTATAAATATTCATAGGATCTAAATTTTCTCTTAAAGTACCTTCAATTAAAAATGAATCTTGAGGTACAATTGTAATACTTTGTCTTAAATCATCTAAATTTAATTCACTAATATCAATTCCATCAATTTCAATTTTTCCTTGATAACCTTCAATTATTCTACTTAATGAAAGTACTATGGAACTTTTACCACTTCCAGTTCTTCCTACAATACCAACTTTTTCACCTGGATTTATTACTAAATTTAATTTTTTTAATATTATTGGTGTAAATGGACGATATTTTGCAGAAAAGTTTATAAATTCAATTTTACCATTATTTGGCCATTTTCCTTTTATTATTTTTATTTCTTCATCTTTAATTGGAATTTTTTCTCCTTTTATTTCTGTTACTGCTTCACATCTTTCTAAACTTACCATTGCTACTTCTATTTGACTCATAAAATGTAAAACATTTGCTAATTCATCACTAAAATCATGAGCGTATTCTAATATTAAACCAATTGCTTGAGGGGAGAAATTTTCTTTTTTATATATTAGGAATATTATTATTACTCCTAAGAAGAAATGTGATGCTATTCTTAAACGTTGGTAATACCATTTTTTAGTTCCTTCTATAAAGTAATGTACAGCAAAATGATCATCGAGTCTTTTATATATTTTGGATTTACAATTTTCTTCTACGTTTGCACTACGAATTAATTCTACTCCTTTTATTGATTCAGATAATATTGTTATTATAGGAGAATAACTTACTCTATGTAAACGAGTTAAATTTCTACCTGCTCCTATATAGTAATTTGTTAATAAGAGTGATATTATAAATAATATTGGAGATAATATTAATATTATATTGTTAAACATGTAACATATGTAAATTGAAACAAATAAACATATTAATGATTTTAAAAATGCTGTTACTACTACTATAATTGTTTGAACTAAATCGATATCTTTTGTTAATCTATTTAATATTTGACCTATTGGTACTAAGTCATGGAATAAATTAATTGGTGCTCTTAATAATTTATATACCATTGTCTCATGTAATGTTCTTAATGAATGAAGAGTTGTTCTAGTTATAACAAATTCAATTAAGAAATTTAATATTATACCTATTAAACTTATTACAATATATTTGTAAAAATGATAATAATGCTTTTTTATATTCATTCCTTTTTCTTTTATATGATTTATTTCTTGTGCACTTTTGGACCATGAAGTAACAAAAATTTGCCTATAAGCTTCACATATTCTAGAACAGAGAATAAAAGCAATTAAAAGAATAAAAACTATAAATCCTCCTTGAACTTTTATATAAATTAAATAAGTACTCAATGATATTTTTCCTCTCTTTGATTTTATCGATAATGGATTTTCCATAGATTTTTGAATTTCTTCTTTTTCAGTATCAGTTTTATCAATCATATTTTTTAATTCATTAATAATAGCTTTTTTATCAGCTTTAGAAAGTCTTCTTGATTTTTTTCTTTCAGAAGCTCTTTTATTTTCAATTTCCTCTTTTTCTTTTTTATTCCTCTTTTCCTTAACATGAACTTCATATTCATTTCCAAATTTCTTAACAAACTCATTAAAATCTCCATCAAAAATAATCTTTCCTTTATCCATATAAATAATCCTATCAACAAGGGATAAATTACTTAATTCATTAGTGATTAAAATTCTTCCTTTATCTTTTAAATAATCAGCAAAAGCTTCTTTAAAAATATTATTCCCAACTTTAGCATCAATAGAAGCAAGAGGATCATCTAATAAATATAAATCAGCATCTTTATATAAACAACGTGCTAAAGAAACTCTTGCTCTTTGACCACCACTTAAATTTCCTCCTGATGAACTGATAATATTTTCATCTTTTTTAGGAAAAGTTTCTAAATCTGTTAATAATTGACAAACTTTAATAACTTTATTATATTTTTCAATATCCATTTCATTAAAGAATAAAATATTATTTTTTATTGTATCATTCATTACCCAAGCTTGTTGTGGATCATATGATACTGTACCATTTACAATTACTGAATTTTTATTTGATAAAAGTGTAAAATTATTCATTATTGAATTTATTAAACAACTTTTACCAGAACCAGTTTGACCTAAAATTGCTACAAATTCACCTTTTTTAATTGAAAATGATATATCAGAAATTAAAGGTGTTGTTTCCTCAATTGATGAATCGGAACTACTACTAGTATCTAATTGATGATGTTCTGGTAAATCTGTTGTATTTATTACTCCAAATGTTGCTTTGTCAAATTTAACAAGGAGATTTTCATTTAAGTATAAATTTCTATCTTCGAATTTTGTATAATCATGTTCTGGTGTAAAAAGGAATTTTTGTAATCTTGTTATTGATATTAAATTACTGAAAAATTCACTTATCATTACTGGAATTGCCATTAATGGATTTGTCATTAATGTTATTAATTGAAGAAATGTAAATAAATCAGAAATTTCAAGGGCTTTATTTGAAAAGACATAAATTCCTAATGATACTATTAATATTACTAAAGGCATATTTGAATTTATTAATGTTCTAGTTACTTCAATATTGAAATTTCTTCTTAAATAATCTAATTCTTCATTTCTTCTTTCTTTTATTTTTTTTGCAAAAGTATCTTCCCAACCATTAATTTTAATATTTTTTATTATTTGGAAAATATAAGTTACAATACTCATTCTATCATCTTTTTTTTCTAATAAAATTTTTAAATTTCTAAGATAAGCAACTTGTAATAATAAAATTAATCCAATTAAACAAAATAAAACTAATAAAGCATAAGTAAACTTAGGGCCAAAAATATTAAATAGTAAAATAACAGAAATTAAAACTCTTACAGGCATAGAAACAATTTTAGGACCAACAAAAAATAAATATCCAATTTTTTCAGAATCAACTTCAACCAAATTCATTTTTTCTCCTTCAGCCTTATTAGCATTAGGACTATTTGTATTACTATTTAAAATTTTTTCATATAACAAAGCATTCATTTCATTAGTAATTCTTTCACTTAACATAACATTTCTAAATTCAACTTGTTGAGTAAAAATAGTCATTAACAATTTAACAACAATAAATAAAACTGAGCTTTGATAAACATCAAATTCATAATTTTTAATATTATCCCATAAAGACAGTTTATTATTATAAAAATAATTACTACCAAAATTTCCAGTTGAAAAATGTTGAATAATAACTCTGAAGAAATACATATTTAAAAATTCTAAAATAATATTACAAAAATCTAATAATTGAAGTGATAAAATTGCTTTAATGTGAACAATAAAAATTGCATGAGCTAAAGGATATTTCCAATTTTTATGTTTAGCAAAATTGTGCCATGATGTTTGTAATGGAGTTATATTATATCTTGTTGATTGTGTTGGATGTAATTCACTTACATCTGATGTTTTTAATATTCCTTTATTTGATATTTGCATTGCTAATGTTGACCAAGAAAAAAATATTCTTGAGAAAATGTTTGAATTATAGAAGTTTACTTGTTTTTTTGGAATTTCTTTTGGAGGAGTTTTTTTACTTTCTTCTGTTAAGAGTTCTTCAAAAGATGAGGAAGTTGAACTTATTGATATTGAGTCCATTTTGATTGAATTTATAATATTTTTATAATAAATTTATTTTTTATTTAGATTGTTTTTTTATTATTTTTTTAATTATATTTGGAAAGTTTTTAATTTCATTTTTATAAGGAAAATATAATTTCTTGAGATTTTTTTAAATCATTTGTAATTAAATATTCTATAATAAAAGTTCATTTATAATTTGTTAAAAGTAATTTTAATATAGATTAAATTTAAGAATAATATACATTTTTTTCATTACAAAAAAGTATATTAGATATCATTTATAAATGTTCAATTAATATTTTATTTTATAATAATTATAAAATAAAAGTATTTCATTTTAAAAGTAATAATATCAATAAGATATATTAGTTATTTTTCCCTATCTTTTGAAAAGTAAATTGTTTTATATTCTGAATTTTACTTTTTTATTTCTCAAAAATGAAATCTTTTTAATTTTTATTTATTTTTAGATGAAAAATTAATTAATTATGATAATACCAATTAATATATTTATTAAGTGTTTTTTTTTTGCTGCAAAAAATTATAAATATATTTTATTTTTTAATAAGTTTTTTATTTTTAGAATATAATCTAATTTTAGTTATAATTTCAATTAAATTTTAAAAAAATAATAAAAATGATGATTGGGTTAATCAAAAATCCTCTTTAAATTATTTATAATATTATTAATATTTAAAAAAAAAATATGAATTCTTAATATAAAAATAAAGTAAAATTTACATTTAAATCATTTAAATAAATTTAATAAAAAAGAAAAGAGGATTATCATTAAATGATAAAAGTAATATTTTAATGATATAATTCAAAAAAAAATTGTTTTCATTATAAAAATATTGAAAAATTGGTATAATAAAAATAAAATATCATATATAAATTAAAATAAATTTATTAATAATAAATTATATTACATATAATATTTTCAATATTTAATTTTTATAAAATAAATAATTAAATAATAATATAATAATTACTATCAAAAAATTATATTTTTTTAGAAAGAATAGAAGGAAGTGCCTCATTACTATTATTACCATTATCAATATTTTCTGCCAAAATATATTTTTCAGAAAAAGTTTTTTTTTTCATATTCTTAGTAGTTTTATCATAACCACTTAAAATAGAATTTTTACAAATTCTGATATCATCAAAAATATTTAATAAATTAGCTTCTTGATACCTTCTAGTCATCTCACTAGAAAAATAACCAGGAATAGAAAAACCATAAATTTTTTTTTCATAACCTCCAGAAAATAAAATATTATAATTTTTATTAAAAATCATTCTATAAACAAATGGTGAATTATCATCAATAATACATTCAGAAAAATCTTTAAAATGAGATAAAATTTGAATAGTTCCATTATTTAAAACTATATAAATATCTTTCTTATTAGGATTATATAAAGCATCTCTTATACCAAAAGGTAAATTAAAAGAAAAAACTTCATTAATATAACTTCTATCTTTTTGAAGAGAAGTTGAATATTCTCTTTGAATATTAAAATATTCATTTTCAATTTCGTTAATAGTTTTTTTATCTAAATTAAAACTAAACATATCAAAATTCCCTTCTGAATCTCCAATGAAAATTTTACAATTTTTAAAATCAGTTTTAAATAAAGTAATATTTTTTAATTGATTTTCTAAAACGAAAAGTAAATTAATAACAGAATTATCTTTTGAAATAGAACCAATAAATAAATTTCCATTAATATCATATGAAATATATAAATTAGGATAATTTACAAAAATTCCTTTATTATTATTATTAAAGTAATTAAATCCAATTAAATTTTCTTTACTTGCTGGTAATTTACTTATTTTATTTTTACTTTCTACAAAAGAAATTCCAATTTCCCATTCATTGTAACATGCAGTATAAATATATTTTGTATTTGAATTATATCCTAATCCAATTATTCTATTTTCATTATCTGATACTTTTATTATATTTATAGATTTTAAAATATTTGTTAATCCTGAAGATTTTATTTCTGTTTCAAATACTTCTACAGTACCATCAAAGTAACATACAAATAAATAATTTCCCTTTTCATATGGAATTAATTCTAGTTTTGATATTTCACTTTTTGTATCTTGGGAATATATTAATTTTGAATTTTTGTCTTTTTCTTCTTTTTTGTCATTATTTTCATTATTTTCATTATTTTTATTTTCTGTTTGTTTTTCGTTTGTTTTTTCTAATGAATATATTAGTAATTGACCTAAGTTTTCTTTTTTGAAAAATAATTTAACTTTTGTAAATAATTTTGTATCAAAGAAATTTTTTTCTACTTTCTTTGCACAACCAATAATTAATAAATCATAATCATCTAAAAATATCATATCACAAACTTCATATTTTAAATTATTAATTTTGAATTTTACTTCAGGAGAAAATTGTTTAATTTTATCAAAATGTTTATCTAATTCAAAAAAATTAATAAAAATTTTTGAATTAAAAACATCAGCTCTATAAATAATATTTTTTAAATAATCATTTAATTCAGTACAAATATTATTTAATATTAAAGATGAATCATTTGTATTTTTTCCAAATTTTGGTTTTGGAGGAAGATTAAGACAAATTTTTGATAATTTATCTATAAAAATTTTAAAGTCTTTTATTGTTTTATTAATTGTCCATTTTTTTTTTGAAATATCAGAATTAATGTCTATTTGAAATAATATTGTAGGTATTGATGTATTGGGGTCTATTTTTTTATCCCATTTATCCATTGAATATGTAAATTGAAAATCTTCTGGATTGATTTGATTTTCTTCATCATCTTCCATAATAATAATAAAATAATATAATATTATAAACAAAAATAAAAAAAGAAATGACTTTTAAATATTTTTTTTTATTTTATTAAAAATGTATAATTATCTGAAAAATTATATCATCTATTTTATGATTATTATAAGTTTATTGTATAGATAATTTTTATCAAATCTAATTTATAAACTGAAAATTTTTTATCTAATTATTAATAATTAATTATTATTAAATTTAATAATTTATAATATAAATAAAAAGATTAAAAATAAAATTTTTTAACTTAATACTAAAAAAAAAAACAAAAAATATAATTAAATTTTAATTTATAATAAGCTCTGTTATAGCATTATCATCATCCTTTTGTTTAGCATATTTCCTTTCATTTTCCCCTAACCAAGTATTATTTGAAATTTCATACCAATCATTAAAATCATCAATAATTTGTAATTTCGAATAAAAATTTTCTTGAAACTTTAACAATTTTTCTTTATGATTTAAAGCACTTTTTGCATTATTATCTTGAACAATACTATTTAAATATTCATTATTATTTAACAATTTTTTCCCACAAGAAATACAAACTTTATCTCCTTCTTGTAAACAATGAATTCTACCACAATTTAAACAAATACCTACTAAAGGATGTCTTTCTCCATAACAAAAACAATCAAAAATTCCTTTTTCTAATTTATTTTTGTAATGTTTATCTAAAACTTTGAAATTTTTATTTTTCCTTGCTTTTTTTACTAATTCTGCATTTTGTAATGTTGGAAAATTTTCATCGTTTATTTTTGGCATTAACATTTCATCTAAAGTCTTTTCTTTTTTTGGTGTTTGTTCTTTTTGAATTTCCTTTTTTTTTTTTTTTTTTTTTTTTTTTTTTAATTCTGATAAAAATGTTAAAATATATTTTTTTCGTTCTTCTTTCATTTTTTCATTTGTTATTGAATTTGATAATAAACATTTTTCTAATTCATTTCTTATTTCTTCTTCATTTGTTCTCATTGTTAATTTTGCTACAAATTCATATGCATTTGCTGGTTTGAAAATGTTACTTTTATAGTGTAAAATGGTTTCAGTGTTTTTATTAATAAATTCTTCCATAATAATAATATTAAAAAATTAATTTTTTCAATTTTAAATATTTTAATTTAATAAAATTTATTATCTAAAAAAGTAAAAATAAATCTCAAATTTATTCCTTAATTTATTTTACTTTTTTTTTACATTTGAAAATATAATAAAAAAAC
>Ga0256407_10008589_pt1 | contig 14917 bp, 10 predicted proteins | sample RumenRJG_04DNA_FD_193489 | JGI IMG/M metagenome (GOLD analysis project Ga0256407, IMG submission 193489) | Bovine rumen microbial communities from Lethbridge, Alberta, Canada - RJG_04 | ecosystem: Host-associated > Mammals > Digestive system > Stomach > Rumen | place: Canada: Alberta... | reverse complement strand
ATTTAAAGGAGGAGTTAAAGAAGGAACTGGAACATTTTTTTATGCAGATGGAAAATCAAAAAAAGGAAAATGGGAAAATGATGAATTTATTGAAGAATAAATAATTATTTCAAAAATATTTTATTTTCAAATAATATAATTTAAAGTTTTATTTATTGGAAATTATAAATTATTTTAAATGAATAATGAAGGTAATAATAGTAATTGGAAAAATTCAAACAAAATATAATGAAGTTTCTATTAATATTGATATAAAAGTTTTTAAAACAAGGAACAATTTTTTAAAAATATTTAATGAATTATTATTTTTTTTATTTTTTTCAGAATTCAATTTTAATCATCTAAAATCTTAGCCCAGTACTTAGTACTAATCATCATTTTATTATTTTTTAAATTTTGAAAATAATAAATAAAATATAAATTTTTTTTTTGGTTTAAATTAATTATCATATATAAACAATATTAATTATTTATTTTTAAAATAATTCATTTTTTTGAATGCCATATTCATGTCAAGAAATTCCATATTCAATTTCAATAGGAATTGATATTTCAAAAAAAGAAATAAATATTACATATTATATATATGTATTTAAATCTTTATTTTATATCAGAATAAATTTAAAAATAAAGATTATAATAATTATAATATATATATATATATAAATAAAAATAAACAAAATAAATATAATGAAACAAGAATTTGATTCAATAAAAAATTTCCCAAATTCACCTTATTATTCAAAGAAGATAATAAAAAGTTTAAATAATAAGAAAATAAGCAAATTAAAGAGAAATATTTCTAATCCTAATTCAAAACAATTATATTATAGATTAAAAAATATATCATCAGAACATACAATAACTTCTCAAAATAATCAATTATCAAAAACAAATTATTCAAATATTTCTTCCAATTATAATTCTATTATTCATAATCAATTACAAATTAATTTTTCAGAATGTGAAAAAACACAATCAACACAAAGTTATTATAATAAAGAAAAAGAGAATTTTTTAACAGATTTTCAAAAAAAACAATTTTCAAATATTTCAAATAATCCAAATCAACAATTAAATTTTTTAAATTTGAATTTAGTTAATTTTGATGAACAATATAAACCAATTATTAAAAATGGAAAAAATATTAATTTTAATCAATTCTATATTAATTATGATAGAAAAAAAATTATGGAGGTTAGAAATAAAATACATAATTATTTAAGTGAAAAATTTCATAGAAAAATAAATTCAATTAATTCAAATTTCAATAGTAATAATAATTTTAATAATTCAAATATATTTGAATCTCAAAATAATTTCTTTAATGTTTATAATGATAAAATGAAAATAATTGAATATGATAAAGAAGAACAATTTGAAAAAAAAATAATGACTTCAACTATTCCAAGTAGTGAAAGATTAGATGATTTTAATTCTTTAAATAAAAAAAAGAATAATTTAAATGTTAATTATTATAATTCGAATAAAACAACAATAAATAATGATAATGATATTAAAATGAATGTTATAAAAAGAAATAGTGATTTACAAAAATTTATCAGTTTTACTGATAATATTTCTAATCATCATTCTTTAAATAAAAATCCTATTAGAAAAAATTTTTATAAAAATAATTTAAAAGAAAAGATGCTTAATTTGAAAATTAATAATTCTAAAATATCAAATTATCATAAATATAAATTTAATCATAATCGAATTAAATCAAATATTAATTATAAAAATATAAATATTAATAAAAATAAAAAATCTGTAAAAATTGAAAATAATTTTATTAATAGTGAAAATATTATTTATAGTAATGATAAAAATATTAATCTAAAAGATAATATAATTAATGGTAATGATAAAAATATAGATATTAAAAATTTAAATAAAGATATTATATTATTAGGCTATAATAATATGATTAATAAAGAAAAAGAAATGCTATATTTATTAGATAAAATTGATAATAATGATTTTAGTTATTATAAAGGAAGTTTTAAATCGAATTTTGATGAGAGTGATTTACAATTAAAAACAAATAATCAAGAATTAATTGAAGAAAAATTAAAAATGTTAAAAGTAAAAATTGATCATATAAATTAAAAAAATATTTTTTTATCAATTTTATCAATTTTTTTTCAAATTCCTTTTTTTTATTAAAAACATATAAATAAATATTTGTAATTATTAAATATATAAAAAGTATTAAACTTTAAAAAAATATTTCTATTTTTTTCAAATTATTATAAATATAATTTTTATTTAATTATCTTAAATTTGATTTATTTTTTGGCAATGGACTCGTTGTCAATTAAAAATTATGATAAAAATAAATTAATAGAAGAAGAGTTTGATATATCATTAAATATTGAAGAAAAGAATAAAAAGGAAAAAAAAACTGAATATAACTATTATAATACAAATTTATTAAATAAAATTTTTTTCACTTGGTCAAAGAAAACAATATCAATTTCAAATAAAAGAAAATTAAAAATAAATGATATTAATGATTTACATGAAGAACAAAAAACAAAATTTCATATAAATAAACTTTTGAAAGAATGGGAAAAATATTATAAAAAAAAAAATGAAAAATATCCTTTATTAAAATCAATATTTATGATTCACTATACTGAAATTATATTATTATTTTTAGTTGATATTTTTCTGATTCTTTTCCAATATATATCAATATATTTTTATCGTCAAATAATTAGTCATTTTTCTTCAGGAGATTTTAATTCTACAAATTTAGAACAGTTAAATAATTTATCATTTATAGAAAAAATAAAAATTTATCAATTTGATATTTATACTTGTACATTTATATATATTATTTTAAAAATTATATTACCAATAATTTCTTTTTATTTTGATTTTAGAGATTTTCTTTTAAGAGAAAGAATAACTAATCAAATGATTGCTTTAGTTTATGAAAAAATATTAAAAAAAAATTATAATAATTCTAGTAAAGATGAAGGTGAAAAAATTAATTTAATTCAAATTGACTGTGAAAAAATAAGTTATTTATTTATAATAGGACCAAGAATTTTAACAATGCCATTTCGTGTATTTATTGCTTTATTTTTATTATTCCAATTTTTTGGAAAACAATTTATTTATACTTTATTAGTTTTATTTATATTACTTATTTTTGTTTTAATTATGCAAATTTTATATTTAAAAAATATAAAAGATATTTTAAAAACAAAAGATGAAAGAATGAAAATATTAAGTTATGTTTTTCATATATTAAAATATATAAAAATTAATGGTTGGGAAGATGAATTTTCAAATAAAATAAAAGTAAAAAGAGAAAATGAATTATATTACATTAAAAAAAAAATGAACATAGGTTTATTTAGATATTTATTTAATGCTAATATCCCTTTAATTTTATTAATGGTAACAATAGGTATTTATGTATATTCAAATAATGTTTTAGAAATTACAAATATTTTTACTGCATTTCAATTAATTAATTCATTAACAAATCCTTTAATGAGTATTCCATCATTTTTAAATGGATTTTTTACTAATTTAATTTCAGTATCAAGATTAGAAAAATTTTTAAAATCAAATGAACATGATTATACAAATCATGAAAATATTAAATCATTAATAGAAGATAACATAATAATAAAATATGACAAAGCAACTTTTGGTATTAAAATAAATGAAAATATTGAAAATAATAATAAAGAAGAAAATAAAAAAATGAAAAAAAGGAAAAAATCTTATCCAGGTATTCCAACTGAAATAAAGTTACTTTCTAATATTTCATTTACAATTAAAAAAGGTGAATTTATAGGAATTTTAGGTTCTTTTGGTTCAGGAAAAACAACTTTATTAAAATCAATATTAAATAATTATAAATTAATAGAAAGTTCCTCACCAATAATAATTAATGGTAAAATTTCATATGTTCCTCAAAATTTATGGTTAATGAATGATACAATTAGAAATAATATTTTATTATATAATAAAATGAATTATGAAAAATATAATAAAATTATAAATGCTTGTCAATTAAATTATGATTTTGAATTATTACAAAATGGTGATTTGACTGAAGTTAATTTAGGAGGAAATAATTTAAGTGGAGGACAAAAACAAAGAATTAATATTGCTAGATGTATTTATAATGATGCTGATTTGTATTTGTTTGATGATATTTTCTCTTCTATTGATAATAAAGTTGCTCAAAATATTTTTAATGAAATTTTTAATATTTATCTTAAAGGTAAAAGTAGAGTTTTAGTTACAAATGATATTAGTAATTTATCATATGTTGATAAGATTATTTATTTAGAAAAAGGAGAAATTATTTTTTATGGAAATTATAAAGAATTTAAAAAGAAATTTGGAGAAAAGTTTTATATTAAAAATAATAATTATATTAAAAATAAATCACAAGATAATGATTTTATTAAAGAAAATAATATTAAAAATGGAAAAATTAATAATAATTCAGATAAAAGTAGTAGTGACAGTAATAGTAATAATAATGATATATTAAGAAAAATAAATAAAAAGAATAAAATTTTAAATTCTGATTTTGAAAAATCAAATATAACATTACCAAAAATTGAAATGTTAAATCCACTTCAAGAAAATGATACAATATTTGGTAAATTTAATTTCAAAACATATAAATCATATATTAAATTACAAGGTGGTTATATTATATTTATAATATTATTAATTTTTATAATATGTTCAAGATACTTAAATTCATATAGAACACTTTTTATAACATCATGGTCAAAAAGTAGAAAAATAATAAAAAAAAATAAAATACCTTTAGAAAAACAAACAAAAGATAATTATAATAATTTTTACATTTATTTAAAACTATCATTATATAGTATAATATTAAATTTCATAATAGAATTTATTTTAACAAGAATGTATATTTTTTCTCAAAGATATCTTCATGAAAATATGGTTTATAAATTTTTAAGAGCCCCAATTAATTTATTTCATGACTTAGTTCCCTTTGGCCAAATTATTAATAGATTAACAAGGGATATTTCAGTTATTCAAGGAATAATAAAAGTAAATTCAATATTCATAAGAGCAATTTTTGCTTTATTTTCTTCAATTTATATTTGTTTAAAATTTAATAAATCATTCTTATTTATTGCTCCTTTAATCACAATAATAGATATTATAATATCTAAATTTTATTATAATTGTGCAAGACAAATTCAAATATTACAAAAAACATCATATTCACCTATATTAAATGTTTTAAGTGAATCAATATTAGGAATTGAAATAATAAGAACTGCAAATGTAGAAATAAATTCTAAAAATAAATTCTATAAAAAATTAGATTCTCATTTAGGAAGTTTAATTTATTCAAATGGAACAAGAAAATATTATAATATGAGATTAAAATTTATATCTTTATTTTTTTTAATATCAATATTACTATATATAATATATAATAAAGAAAATTTTACAGCACAAGCCATTGGTTTAATTTTACAATATACTGAAAGTTTCAATATTAAATTATCAAAAGTTTTAAGTTTTTTTATAAATATAAAATCATCAATGATAAGTATTGAAAGATGTGAATCAGCTTTAAATACAAAAAGTGAGAAAAATCCAAAAGAAAATGAAGAAATTAAAATAAAAGAAAAAAATTGGCCCAAAAAAGGAAAAATTGAATTTATAAATTTCTCTGCAAAATATAGACAATTTACACCAGTCATATTAAAGAAAATAAATATTAAAATTAATCCAGGTGAAAAAATAGGAATTGTTGGGAGAACTGGAAGTGGAAAATCAAGTTTAATTAATGCACTTTTTAGATTAATTGAAGGTTTTGAAGGAGAAATTTTAATAGATGATATTAATATTAATAAATTAAATTTAGATTTTTTAAGACAACATTTAACAATTGTAACACAAGAACCTTTTTTATTAGAAGGAACTTTAAAAGAAAATATTGATCCCTTAAATAAATATTCAGAAAATGAAATAATTGAAATTTTAAATAATTTTTGTTTATTTAATGAAATACAAAATAATTATAGAAGATTAAGAATTGAAATAAAAGAAAATGGAAATAATTTATCAATTGGGGAAAAACAATTAATTTGTTTTGCTAGAGCAGCTTTAAAAAAAAGTAAAGTTATTATTTTAGATGAAGCTACAAGTTCTTTAGATATTAATACTGAAAAAATTATAAGTAAAAATATGGAAATTTTATTTAAGGATTGTACTGTTATTATGATTGCTCATCATATTAATATTGTTAAAGAATGTGATAGAATTTTTGTTGTTGATAATGGAGAAATTGTAGAAAGTGGAATTTATGATAATTTATTTAGGGATAAAAAAAGTAAGTTTCATGAATTGTATTCTGAAGTTAATTCTAATTTGTAATTTGGTTTTTTGTTCTTTACAATAAAAATTTTATTTTTTTTGGCATATATAAATTTTTTGATTTAATACATTTTATATTAAAAAATAATTTATAGAATTAAATTATTTTTTATTATTTTATTGAATTAATTAATTTAATAATATTAATTTTTTAACTAATTTTGTTTAATTAAATTATGTATTTATTATGGAGAAAAAAAAATAAAAGAAAACGTCTTTGTATCATTTCAAAAAATACAATAAAAACAAAAGACTAAAACTTTAAACAAATAAAAATTAAACAAAATATAATAAATCAATAAAAACTATTCTAAAATTAATTTTTATCTTCTGTTAATCATTTAATAATCTAAAAAATTCATATTTTTTAATAATACCATATATGGTAAAATTCTCATATAATAATATCTTTTTTCGAAACTTATATATTTTTTTTATCAATATCTTAAATAAACATATTTCCACTATAATAAACAAAAAAATCAAATATGATAAATTTAGTATTCTCAAAAATATCTTTTAAAATAAATTATATAATTTTATATTATATTAATTCCTATTTAAGCCAATTGTTAGAAAAAAAATTAAAATTAAATTTAAATGTCAATTCAAAATAAAGAATCAAAAAACATAATTAATGTCCCAATTCGTTATAATGGAATAAATGACTCAATAGAAATAGACAAAGAATCAACTATTAATCAATTAAAAGAAAAAATCATAGAAAAATACAAATTAAAAATTGAACCAAAAGACTCAAGAATTATTATAAAAGATAGATATAATATCAAAGTTCTCTTTGTTGAAAATGATTTAGAAAAATATGATAATATGAAAATATCAAGTTTCTTTATTGATGGAAATAATAAAATTAATTTACAAATTAAAAATCCTGGTGAAAAATTCGAAGAATTTGATTTAAATGATACTTTTATTTATGTTTTAAAATGGAATGATTCTTACAAAGATGGAATTAATAAAAAGGATTTTGTCAAAATTAAAATAAATAAAAAAATGAATTATGATGAAGTTTCTAAATTAATAAAAGATAATTTAAAAATTTCAACAGAGAAAAAAATTCTTATATTTAAAAAGAAGGAATATTCAGTAAATAATTATTCATTAATTGAATATAAAAGTGATTCAATTGGAAAAGAATTTTTCAATGATGGAATGGTTAAATTATATGTTGAAGAAAATGTTAAATTAGATGATAGTAAATTTTCAAAATTATTTGAAAATCAAAATCCAAAAATTAAAGTCATTTTCAATAATCCAATTCCAGAAAATGCACTTTTAAAAAAGAAAAAAATCACTATTAAAGATTATAAATTTAATAATAAAATTGAGATTAATCCTAAAAGAAAAATAATTGAATTAAAGGAAGAAATAAGTAAAATTATTAATGTTCCTATGGAGAAATTTGTTATTAAGAAAAATAGTCATAATGGAAATCAAATTAGAAAAATGGATTCTCAAATTATAAATTATGGTTCAAATTGTCTTACTTTATATATTCAATTAGTAAAATAAATTAAGATAGATAATAAATGTTTAGATTCTCTTATATATTCTTAATTTTTAAATTATAAATTATTAATTATATTAGTGTTTATTTTCTATAAAAAAATTTCATTTTATTAAATTTGTTTTAATTTTTTAATATATTTCATTCCTATTATTCAAAAAATTATTTTTTACATTATTTTTTTTTAATTTTTATTTTTTTCTTTATAATTTTTTTCTATCATTTTCGATTGATTTAATAATATAAGAAACAAATCATTCATCAAAAAGTTTTTTTTCTTTTCATTTTCTGTATTATTAACTAAGAATAAATTTCTTATTTCATTTTCATTTCCACAATTGGATTTATTATTTAAATTATTATCTTTATTATTATTATTATCTTTATTATTATTATAACTATTATTTTTATTATAAGAATTTTTATTTAAATTATTGTTATTATTATTTAAATTATCATTCATATTTTTTTCAAAATTATTCATATAAGTTTCAATAGAATCTTTTTGTTTATTTTTTAAAATTAAATTATTATTATTATTTTCTTGTTTTAAAAAATTTAAATTCCTTTCCAATTCATTTTTATGATTATTTAATTCATTAATAGTATTTTCTTTCAAAATAATATTTTGTTTTTTTTCATTAATTTCATTTTTCAATTGCAAAATTTCATTATTTTTATCATTTAATTCAATTTTAATATTATTAATATCAGATTCTAATTTTTTATTTTTCAAATCTAAAGTTTCATTTTTTCTTTGTAAATTACTATATTCTTGAATATATAAATCAACTTGAGCTTTAATTGCATTATCATCATTTTCATTTTTTAAATTCTGACAACTTAATTTTAAATATGTATTTTCTCTTAATAATTGTTCATTTAATTGATTTAATTCTCTAATTCTTTTCATATCATTTGAACAATTTTTAGAAAGAATTTTTAGAGTAGAATTATTTGTTGAATTTTGTAATTGTAAAAATCTCTTTTCAGCATCATCAATTTTTTTTTGTTTTTCTTCTAATTCTTCAAATAATTTTTTTTCATTTGTTGTTAATAAATCCTCTAAATTCTTATTTTCATCAATTTGACTATTAAATTCATTTATAAAAATACCTTGTAATTCTAATTCTTTTACTTTCTTTTTAATTCTCATATCTCCTGGAAATAATTCAAAAATATGTTTTATTAAATTTAAAAATTTAGTATATATTAATTCATATTTTTTAAATTCTGAATATAATTTACTATAAGTTGAAGTTAATAATGCATTTTTTTTTTCAATATCTTCTTTTTCATTTTTTAAAGTTTCATTTTCTTGAATTAATTTATTATATTTTTTATTATAGTCTTTAATTTCTTTATTTAAATTTTCTTTTTCATTTTTTATATTCTTAATATCATTTTCTCTATCTTTAAGTGAAGATAATAATAACATATAATTTGTTTGTGTAATTAAATAACTTTTTTCTTTTGGTAATCCTTCTTTTTGACAAGGTTTTAATGTTTTACTATTATATTTATATGATTCAAGAATTGCAATTTTATTATTTTTATTTAATTTATATGCAAATAATCCAGTATCAATATATTCATTTTTTTCTTTTTCATTAATTATATCTTTATATTGAAAAAATGAAGAATTTACACTTTGATTTGTATTTTCATCTAAATATATTGAAGGTAATTTATGTATTTTTGAGTTTAATCCACTTGGTTCATTTAGTCTATAGTTTATTTTTTTCCTTCTTATTTTTAATTCTGGTGTTTTATTTCTTCTTTTATTTGAATTAAATTTTAGAAATTCTTTTTCAAAAACAATTTTACTAAATTTATTATAATTACTTTCCATTTTTTAAAAATTGCTATTTAATTAAAATATTAATTCAATTTTTAATATATTATAATAAATAATAAATATTTATTTGGTTTTAAATATATATTTTAAAATTTATTTTGAAATGTCAAATCAATTTATAAATCAAAATTTAATTACAGTAATTCCAGGAAGCATAACAATTCAAAATTTCATTCCTGGAAAATTATTTAAAGAATCAATTGTTATATATAATACTTCAAATGTTCCAATAACTCTTAATTTATCTTCAAATGATAAATCAAAATTAAATTTAAGTGAAAACTTTATAAAATTAGGAGTAAATCAAGCAAAAAAAATATCAATTAATATTCAAGATAAAACAAAATATAATTCTAATAATTTTCCAAATAATAAACTTTTATCTATTCATTTATCAAATGATTTAATTGATGAAAATTTTGAAATTTTTTTAGTTTATTATAAAAAGAAAGAAAATGATAATTCATATATGAATTTAAATATTTATGAAGAAGAATATTTAAAACATGGAAGTTTTAATAATAATAATATAAAAGAAAATGAAGAATTAATTCCTAATAAAATAAATTATAATATTTCTAATTTGAAAAATAAAAATGATAATTATATTTATTCAGATAGTAATTTAAATTATCAAATGGTAAAATGTGAAAATTTACAAATTTTAGGCTATGAAAATCAATATCAAAATAATTCAAATTCAACAATTCAAGAATTAAATAATATTATTCAAAATTTACTTTTAAAAATGGAAGAAATGAAAGAAATAATTGATAATTATATTACTCAAAAAAATTATTTAAATAATAATAATTTAATGTTAGAATCAAATTCAATTTTTTTTATTAGTGATAAATCATTAAATAAAGAAGTTAATAATAAAAATGCATATATTGAAAATACTAAAAGAGAACAAGAAATGTTAAATTTACAAAATAAAACTAATTTATTATCATTAGAAAATCAAACTTTAATTGAAAGAATAAAAATACTTGAAAGAAAAATTTCAAATCAAACTCAAAATAATATTAATAATAATATAAATAAAAATGAAAATATTGAAAATAATAATTTTGAATGTGAAAATAATAATGAAATTACATTAAATTTACCAAATAATGTAATTTCAAATCAAGAAGAAAATATTTTTCCAAGTCAATTTTATTCTAAAGATAATTCCCCCAAACAAAGTATAAGTATAGAAGATGAAACTAATTATAAATCAAATAATAATAATAAATTCAATAGATTAAAAACAAAATAAATTAAAAACAAAATTCTTAATATTAATTTGTTAAATTAATATAAAACTTTTTAAAATAATAGATATAATTAATTATAATAATATTTTTTCCCTTTTTCAAAAATATATTATTCATAAATGAATATTTTATTTCACATTTTAAAAATATAAAATAGTATATATATAGATATTTAAATTAACAAAAAAATAAAAATTAAAAAATGGAACCATCTGATATATTACAAAACACAAGTGGAATTAGTAATTATTATAATATGAATTTTAATGAAAGTCAAGCAATAAATTTTAATAATAACAATAATAATTTCCTCTTAGAAGATAATACACCAAATATAATAAATAGAACTTTTCCGTTATTAAATCAAAATGAAAATAATAATGAAGAAAATAATTCAATAAATCAATTAGAGAGTTATTTAAATACAACAACATTTTACTTTGATTCAATAGAAAATATATCATCAATTCAAAATGCTCATAATGATAATTTAAATAATAATTTCAATGAAGAACAAAATGAAAATAATAATAATGAAAATAACGATAATTCAATTTCCTTAATTGATATAACATCAACAGTAAATTCTGCAGATATAAACATTTCAAATCTTGATAATAATTATCATATTAATTCAAAAAAAATAAAAGATTCATCAAATTTAAAATCAAAAATTAGTTTAAATTCAGAATTTATAAAAAATCAAAATTACAAAAGAAGAAAAAGTATGGAAAATCTTTCATATAATAAATTTAACACATTTAAAAAAAGTTCTCAATTTAAAATATTAGAATCAACATATTATAATGCAAATAAATTAAATATGATTGAAGGTAAATTTGATTTTGAAAGTAATGATGGAAATGAAATTTGTAGACAAACTTTACAACAATTAGAACAATTAATATTAAGTTTTAATATTAAAATATCAAATAGAGATTATAGAAAAAAATTTACAAAAGCTTATATTTTTTTATATCAAGATAATTCACTTGGTTATTTAACTGAAATATTAGATTCTGCTCAAGAGGGAACTCCTTATTTATTTGTAAATGGAGAAAAGTATATTTTTTCTAAAGAAGTTATTGAAAGAGGAAATCAATTATTTATTTCTTTTTGTTCTCTTATTATGTTAATTACTGATGATGTTAATTTAATTTATGATGAAATTATTTTTGATGATAATAAATTAAAAAATATGATTAATGATTTAAAAAATTGCTTATCTGAATTTGATAAAAAATGGACTATGTACGAAGAAAAATATATTATGGAATTAATTTATATTGAAAAAATTTCTAGAAGATTTATTTATGAAGGAATTAAATTAGAAAAAGAATTATCATTATATGAAAATAGAGCAAATATTAAAGGGAAAAATTTAATCAATAATTATGAAAATGATAAAGAATATAATGACTTAAGAGAAAAATTTATAAAAATAATAAATTATTTAAATAAAATAGCAAATATAAATGGAAAAGGAAGAGATGATTTAGATATTAATATATTATATCAAAGTGAAAAAGTTTTAAGAACAGTAACAGAAGTTCAATCAATAAGTTTAAGAAAATTAGCAAATAATATTAAAATTACTTTAAATGATTTAAGATTATTATTTAGGAAATATAATTTAAATATTGAAGGCGTTGATCCTCAATTATTAAATAATCCTGAATTAGTAAGTAAATTATTTAATTTTGAACAAATTTGGGAAAAAGGAAAAATTTATTTATGTAATAAAAGAAAATATAATCAATTAATGGTATTTAATAAAATAATTGAATTAGTTAATGAAAAATATAAAGGGAAAAATATTGGTTCTTTAATTGAAGAAAGTGATCCTAAAATTATTATTATTATTCCTGCTGTTTTAATTTTAAGAAGTATTGATAATCATAATTATGATATTATTAAAGATTATATTTATAATTTTAAAAAAGATAATAATTTCATTTCTGTTAAAGAAACTATAAAGAAAGTTTATAAAAAAATAAAAGACTCTTATTATGCTTATAATTTATTTGAAAAATTACTTTTATTTAATGAAGAAAAAGAAGAAGATGATATTGTTAAAGAAATGGAAAAATATATTAATTTAGATGAGATTAAAATGTTTATTAAAAATATTAAAACTTTAAGTATTAATATGCAGAGAGATAGACCTAGTGAATGGAATGAATTTTTTCAATTAGCAATGGATATTTGAAACAATTAATTAAGTTTAAATCTATATTTTAGTTATCAAATATTTTTTTCTTTTCAAATTGAGTTTGGATAATGTATGGATATAATTAATTATTAGTACATATATAAAAATTATATAAAAATAATATATTTTAGTATTAAATTCATATAAATGATATGTCGATTATATAAAATAAATAATAATTTTTTTTAAAACAAAGACATATTAAACTATTATATTTCAAAGATATAATATAATAATATCCAAAAAAAGTAAATATTTTGTTTCATTAAAATATATATATAAAATTTATAAAATTCTCTACAAATAATTTCATATAATATTTATAATAAAGTTAATATATTTTGATATAAAATTCTCCTTGACAAGTTATGATGATATATGATATAAATAAGGAAAAATCATTAAAAAAACTAAACATTATACAAAAAATAAACTTTTTTTATCACAATTAAAAAATCCAAACAATTACAAATTCAAAATAAAAAAATAAAAAATGAAAAAAAAACTAAAAATTTATCATCAATCAGGACAATCAAAAAACCTTTCAATTTTATTATTTTGATTAATACTAATTTTTTTTAAATTAATAATATTATCATGCTCACTTTTTTTATCACTAGCAGTACTTAAATTAATACATTCATTAGAGGATTCATTTTTTTTTTTTTCATTCCAATCATAAAAAACATTATCAAAATTAAATTTATCATTTAACAAACAATTTAATTTCTCTTTCATCATATCATAATTTGGAATTCCATCAAATTGTAAACTTCTAACATAATCTAATAAACATTCAAATTCTTTAGGTAATTGTTTAAATAATTTCTCATTTGAAATATTCATTTTAATTTCTAAAATTTTTTGATATTTTTCAATTTTATTTTTAACCTTTAAATTATCCCAAGGTAAATTTCCATTAAATAAATAAATTAAAGTATAAATCATTGATTCTAAATCATCTCTTCTACTTTGTTCAATTCCTAAATGTGTATATACAGAAGAATATTTTGCAGTTCCAATTAAAGTTTTACCATCTTTATAAGGAATATGTTCTCCATTTTTTGGATTTCGAAATCTTTTACTTAAACCAAAGTCAATAATATAAATTTTATTTTTTTTATTTAATCCAATAACGAAATTTTCTGGTTTAATATCTCTATGAATAACATAAGCTTTATGTAAATTTTCTATAATATTTATCATTTGAATACCTAAATAAATTATTGTTTTTATTGAAAAATGTCTATTCATTTGATTTAAAATATTTTCTAAATTTGGTCCTAATAATTCCATTATTAAGAAATAGAAATCATTTAATTTTATTGAATAATAATATTGAGGAATTCCTTCTGAACCTTGTAAATATCTTATTATAGATGTTTCATATTTTAATTGGGGATTTTGATTATTTTTTAATTTTTCTATTTTTATTGCTATTAATTGATTATTTTGCTTATTTTGACCAAGGTATACTTCACCAAATGCACCACTTCCTATTTTTTTTTGCTTAAATAATAGATATTTATTTCCTAGTGTTAATGTGTTTTGGGAGTTTTGTTTTAGAACATTCATTTTTTTTTTATTATATTTTTATTTTATTTTTTTGGTTTATGTTATTATATATTATTTATTTACATCTTTTTTTT